>ERZ1023619.93-NODE-93-length-27651-cov-10.378388_pt1 | contig 27651 bp, 21 predicted proteins | sample MGYA00380329_ERZ1023619 | MGnify/ENA primary metagenome ERZ1023619 (study PRJEB33179, sample SAMN07448976) | human gut metagenome | biome: Human-gut; feature: Human associated habitat; material: Faeces | host: Homo sapiens | place: India: Bhopal | collected...
GGAGATTAGAAATGGCTGTTAAACAGAAAATACTGATAGTAGACGACGACAACAATATAGCAGAGCTTATATCTCTATATCTGACCAAGGAATGCTATGACACCAAAATCGTAAATGACGGTGAGCAGGCTCTTATCGCGTTTGAGCACTACAAGCCAAACATGCTTCTTTTGGACCTCATGCTTCCGGGCATAGACGGCTATCAGGTATGCCGTGAGATACGTGCAAAGTCCGATGTGCCGATTATCATGCTCTCCGCAAAGGGCGAGGTATTTGACAAGGTTTTAGGCCTGGAGCTTGGCGCCGATGACTATATACTCAAGCCCTTTGACTCAAAGGAGCTTGTGGCAAGAGTCAAGGCCGTGCTCAGACGCTTCCAGCCTGCAAAGCCGGAGGCCTATGCTTCCGTAGATATCAAGTGTGTGGAGTACCCGGGGCTTATTGTAAATCTGTCCAACTACTCTGTCACTTATGACGGACAGCAGATTGATATGCCGCCAAAGGAGCTTGAGCTTTTATATTTTCTTGCCTCATCTCCAAATCAGGTGTTTACAAGGGAGCAGCTTCTGGACAACATATGGGGCTATGAATATGTCGGCGACACCCGCACTGTCGATGTGCATGTAAAGCGTCTCCGCGAGAAAATCAAGGACAAGCCAACCTGGCGCATCGCAACTGTCTGGGGCATCGGATACAAGTTTGAGGTAAAATAAATAATGAAGCATACCATCTACACTAAGCTGTTAATCAGCTACCTGATTTACGGTGTCATCGCTTTTTTCATTATATGCACCTTTACACAGCATCTCACCACAGACTATATTGAAAAGCAGGAGGCATCCAATCTCTACAGGGAAGCATCCATCATTGCAGGTGATTACGCCGCCGAATACTTTGACTCATCCATGTCGCTTAGCGATTTCCAGAATCACATGAAAATCGTAGCCGACTATATGGATGCCGAGGTATGGGTGGTCAGCCCTGACGGTGAGCTGCTCATGGACTCAGATGATCCGACAATAGGCATTGATACCCAAAATGACAGTTCTAAGCCTGTAGTGATAAATGGCTTTGATGTCACCGATTTTGGCAACAACAACTATATGATTGGAGATTTTTACGGCTCCTTCAAGCATAAGATGCTGTCCGTATTTTCCCCGGTAAATGTCTCGTACCAGAATATCGGCTACATAGTCATTCACAAGACAATGAGCCATATCACGGCAGGTGTAAACGGTTTTATGAATATCTCCTTTTACACTGTAGCGCTCATTTTTGCAGTGGCATTTATTATGCTTGTCATGATGAGCCGCTCCATTTACCAGCCAATCACACGAATCACAAAGACCGCAAAGAAGTATGCAAAGGGCGATTTCACTGCCCAGATTGATGTACATTCCAATGACGAAATCGGCTATCTGGCAAACACACTCAACTACATGGCAACGGAGCTTGATACGCTTGAGGAGGATCAGCGCAAGTTTGTTTCCAACGTGTCACACGACTTCCGCTCCCCTCTTACCTCGATAAAGGGCTACGTGGAGGCCATGCTGGACGGAACCATTCCTGTTGAGATGCAGGATAAATACTTAAACATCATCCTTTTTGAGACCGAGAGGCTCAATAAGCTCACCAAGAGTCTTATTGATCTGAACCAGTTCGGTCATCACGGCATACACCTGGATATTGCTGATTTTGACATCAATACAATGATCCGCACGACAATTCTCACCTTCGAAGGTAAATGCAGTGAAAAGGGCTTAAGCTTTGACCTGCTGCTCACCGGAAAAGAGCTTTTCGTGCGCGGTGATATGGTCAAAATCCAGCAGATTCTTTACAACCTGATTGACAACGCTGTGAAATTTTCAAATAATGATTCGAGTATCAAGATTGAGACAAGTATCAGAAATGAAAAGGTGTTTATATCAATAAAGGATCACGGTATCGGTATACCAAAGGACAGCCTTTCAAAGATCTGGGAGCGCTTCTACAAGAGTGATTTATCCCGCGGAAAGGATAAGCGCGGTACGGGACTTGGCCTGTCTATAGTTAAAGAAATCGTGCAGGCACATGGTGAGAATATAAATGTGATAAGTACTGAGGGTGTGGGAACTGAGTTTATATTTACGCTGCCGCTCAGCAAAAAAGAAGGGTGAGCACAGCACACAGTATATTCCTCAGAAAAATGTGAAGTCAGCCGCGGTTGTTTATCCGGACAGGTTACGATTTTATTTATGTTTTCTTTCTTCTTTACTTTATGGAACTCCGCGGCAGTTCACATTTTCCTTCGGAACACACTGTGTACTCTCCGGCTAATTCAGGTTTATGAGCGAGGCGCTTTGCTGCCTTGCATTCTGGCAGTGCCGGACTTATTTCACTGGCGTGAAATTTTGTCCGGCACTTTTTAAATTTAAAGCTCATTTCACTTATGCGAAATGAGCTTATTTAATAGTTATATATTGTTTATAAATATTCTGAGCCGTCTTGAAAACACAAGAAAAACTGATTTTAAATAATTACGCTTATATCATATTTACGGTTCATATTTGCTGCCGGCCGGGTCGGTTACTGTGTAGTCGCCGCCGGATATGTCGGCTGTGGTTTCAAAGTCTGTGATGTCCTGATTTACGGTACCATCGAACAGGTCATATGTGAAGGTGTAGCCCTGTGCCGATACTGCTTTGACATATATTTTGATATTGCTTGCGGCTGTGACAGGGATTAAGTCTTCGATTTTGACTGTGCCTTCGAGGCTATGGAGCTTACCGTCGTCCTCTTTTGAGGCATCAGAGGTATCATTTTCGGTGTTATTCTTTGAACCATCTTTTTTGGCATCATCCTTCCGGCTTAAGGCGGATGTGATGGAGTCTGTGTCTGCAGAGTCTGCACTATCCGTGCCGTTTTCTGCCAACAGCTGTCGGATATCGTATGTCTTTAGCTCTGTATCTGAGCTTGCAACTACGAGCTGCACACTGTTAAAGTCAAAGTAATCATTTCCCATGACTGCTACATCTACATCTGTGCCTAGCTTTATGCTGCCATTGTCAAAGGTTGGTTTATCGGCAAGTATGCCGGACGCTACATTTTTGAACACTGATGTCACACCTTCAAACTTATCGAGCACCTCTGTGCTTCTCTTATTTCCGTCAACAAACAGAAATGTCACATTGCCTGCATAGTCCTCAGACAGCGGAAGTGTGGCCTCGCCCGTATACTTGATGCCGTCTAGCTCGAGCGGTATCTCGTTTGTACCGAAAAATACACTGGTTTTTGTATCCTCTGTGTACTCCTTTGGCACCACCGAGACAGAGACTGTGTATGTCATATCGGTAAAATCTGCACTTTTTAAGGAAATATCCCAGTCTGTTATGAGGCTGGCCTCCTCCTCAAGAGTGGACTTGATATCATCCTGCATGGTCTGCACATCAGAAAGTATCACCGATGTGTTGTCTGAGGTGTATGACATCTGTGTCTCGAGCTTTTTTATCCTGTTATTAAGCAATACTGCCCCCGCAATAAGTGCGGCGAGCAGTATTATGGTAATCGCATTGAAAATATTTTTTTTCAAATTCATATTATAGTGTTATTCCTCATCTTCCTCTGCAGCTACAGCTATTCCAAGCTCCTCAAGCTGCTTTGGATCTACAGTTCCGGGTGCCTCTGACATGAGGTCCGAAGCGTCCTTTACCTTAGGGAATGCAATAACCTCCTTGATATTGTCTGTATGCAGCATATGCATGCAGATACGGTCAACACCGAAGGCAAGTCCTGCGTGTGGCGGTACACCATATGAGAATGCATCAAGCAGGAATCCAAACTGCTCATGTGCACGCTCCTTTGTGAAGCCAAGCACCTCAAACATCTTCTCCTGAATGTCATCCTGATGGATACGCACTGAGCCTCCACCGAGCTCTGTACCATTGAGTACGATATCATATGCCTTTGCACGAACTGCGCCCGGATCTGAGTCTATCTTGTCCCAATCCTCCTCCATAGGCATAGTGAATGGATGATGCATTGCCATAAATCTGTTTTCCTCATCAGACCACTCAAGGAGTGGGAACTCTGTTACCCAGAGGAAATTGTACTTGTTCTCATCAATCAGGCCAAGCTCAGCTCCGAGCATGAGACGAAGCGCTCCAAGTACATTCCATACGATTTTATTCTTGTCTGCTGCGAAAAGGAGTAAATCTCCCGGCTTTCCGTTCATCTTTGCAACAAGTGCATCAAGCTCAGCTTCTGTCATAAACTTGGCAAATGATGACTTGTATGTGCCATCCTCATTGATGCACAGATAAGCAAGTCCCTTTGCTCCACAGCCCTTTGCGTGCTCTACAAGCTTGTCAATCTTCTTACGAGGCATCTTTGCCTGTCCCTCTACATTGATACCGCGGACAGAGCCACCGTTTTCAAGAGCTCCTGTGAATACTCCAAAGCCACAGTCCTTTACCACTTCCGAAACATCGCAAAGCTCCATACCAAAGCGTGTATCAGGCTTGTCAGAACCAAATCTGTCCATAGCCTCCTGCCAAGGCATACGCTTAAACGGAATCTCAACATCCACATTTATGACCTCTTTAAAAAGGTGCTTTAACAGTCTCTCATTTACCTCGATTACATCATCGATATCTACGAATGAAAGCTCCATATCTGCCTGTGTAAACTCAGGCTGTCTGTCTGCACGCAGATCCTCATCACGGAAGCATCGTGCAATCTGGAAATATCTGTCATAGCCTGAAGCCATCAGAAGCTGCTTAAAGAGCTGTGGTGACTGTGGAAGCGCATAAAAATGTCCGTGGTGTATACGGCTTGGCACGAGATAGTCTCTGGCGCCCTCCGGTGTAGACTTGCAAAGGATTGGTGTCTCTATCTCCAAAAAGCCCTCGTTTGCCATAAAGTCACGCATCACGCGAAGCACATTGCTTCTGAGCATGAGATTTCTCTGGATATCAGGACGACGAAGATCCAGATAACGGTATTTAAGTCTGATGTCCTCGCTGGTCTTTGAATTCTCCTCAATCTGGAATGGAGGTGTCTGTGCCTCTGAAAGCACTCTGATTGATGTAGCGATAACCTCGATATCACCTGTCTTTAAGTTCTCATTGACAGCAGCTGTTCTCTTCTGGACAGTTCCCTCAACTGCGATGACGAACTCACTTCTTAAGGTGCCTGCCTTTTCAAAGCCCTCTGCACCTACATTTTCCTCACCGAATACTATCTGAAGTATTCCGCTTCTGTCTCTTAAATCTACGAAAATGAGACTTCCTAAATTTCTTCTCTTCTGTACCCAGCCCATGACGGTAACCTTCTCACCGATATTGGCATTTGATACCTCTGTACATCTATGGCTTCTATGTAAGCCCTGCATTGATTCTGCCATTTTATACTCCTTATATTTCTACTATATATTTATTCTAATAACTGTTTGATACCGCTGCTACACAACTAATCTGCTGCTTATCAGATTCCTATCTGTTAAAGAACTCAACAAACTCCTCGTAGCCCTCTTTCATAAGCTGCTCCTTCTGGAATTTCTTGTTCTTGTTCATGCGCACAACAAGCACCTGCTGTCCGTTTGCTCTTGCGTCTTTTGCCTGGTTCATGACATCAACAAGCTTGTCTGCCGGATATTTCTTCTCAACCAGATAAGCCACCTTCTTTGGACTCTCAGGAATCTTGAAGCCGCTCTCCATGAGAAGCAGGATAATTCTCTCAAAACCGATTGAAAAACCACAGGCCGGTACATCATTTCCGGTGAACTTTCCAATCATCTTGTCATATCGTCCGCCACCGCCACAGGCTGCGCCAAGCTCAGGCATTGATATCTCAAAAATAGTTCCTGTGTAGTAGCTCATTCCACGAACAAGTGTAGGGTCAAATACGAGCTCAAACTTTGCTCCCTTTGTGGCATTGACAGCCGTAGCTATCTCTGTCATATTTGTAACCACTTCTTCGTCTAAATATTCACCAAGCTTTTCTGAAAGTATATTTACACCCTCAGTGACATCCCTTGTCTGCTCCAAAAGCTTGAACAAATCAAGATATTTGTCAATATTTTCCTGTGGGTAGCCATCCTGTGCAAGCTCACTTGCAACGCCTTCCACTCCTATCTTGTCCATCTTATCGAGTGTGATAAATACGCTGTCGTAGTCCTCCTCAGCGAAACCACTGTAAGCAGCCATTGCCTTTAGGATTCTTCTCTCGTTGATTCTTATCTCAAAGTTCTCGAAGCCGAGTCTGCCGATTGTGGTAGTGGTTGCTGTAATCAGCTCTATCTCTGCCAGATTGCTTGGCTCTCCGAGTATATCTATATCACACTGTGTAAACTGTCTGTAGCGGCCTCTCTGAGGTCTGTCTGCTCTCCACACACTGCCCATCTGAAGTGCCTTAAACGGCGATGGCAGGTTGTTGGCATTGTTTGAATAATATCTTGAAAGTGGCACTGTAAGGTCGTAGCGCATTCCAAAGTCTACTACATCCGATTCTTCCTTTGCTGTCTCCAGATTCAGCTTCTCGCCTCTCTTCATTACCTTGAAGATCAGCTTCTCATTTTCTCCGCCCTGCTTGCTTGTGAGATTCGCTATATTCTCCATGCATGGTGTCTCTATCGGTGTAAATCCGAAGCTTCTGTATGTATCCTTGATCACACTTGTCACATAATCACGGATTTCCATCTCTGCAGGTAGTATATCCTTCATGCCGTTGACCGGCTTTTTGCTCAGTGCCATTTGGTTTCCTCCATCTATATTAAAATATTGAATTCATTAGCTATTCTATTATACTTTTCGGTTTTGCAATCGTCAAGGGTTTATGGCAATTATACGGGCTGCAAGCCACGGGACCGCTAGGGCATACGCATATGCTTTGCTTTCGCTACGCTTTGCCGCTAAGATACTGTACGGATTATGCTTTTTATTCTTCTATGTTTGACGAAACCGTCGAAACGCGCCTTCCATGGCGCGGTTCTCCTTGACTTGCCCTCCATGGCAAGTCATTTCTGTGCTTCATATGCATAATCCTACAGTATCTAAGCGGCTTCGCTATTCGCTCAATCAAATGCATATGCGTGCGCCCTGGCGGTGCCGTGGCTTGCAAATGCTAATGCACATCTACTGTGGCGGATTGCAAATTCCGCACGGTGACAAGCCCATGGATTTTGCTTCATCAAGTGTTACCTCTGTGTCACTCTTTTTCAAAGTCCGACAGCCCGCACGGTGATATTTCTTGCCGGTTGCTGTGATATGAACCATAGTCTCGCTGTTTGAGGAATCTGCAGCGCTATTTTCTGCTGCTGAGCTGTCTGAGCCTGATGATGCACTTCCTGTTGTACTGCCTGAAGAGCCGGATTCTCCTGCCCCGCTTCCAGCGCTGCTCTGCGAGCCTTCATTCTGCGGTGTATCCGTCTGAGCGCTCTGCTGCGGAGTGGTGCCATCCAGCCAGCTGTCACCATTCTCATAGTTTATTCCGACTCCGGGCTGCACATTATAGCAATAGACATTAAAAAGTATGCCGCCACCGTTATCCTCAACCGACTTTGCCTCTATGAGAACGCCGTTTGCAACTAGATTGCTGCCCGAGAACATAGGAGTCACCCTGTAAAGCACATGATTTCCTGTATTGTTTACATAATCCGCTACCAGATTCTCAAACGGCAGCATGCCCTCCACATTCAGGTATCTCGTACCGGTAATAAGATTCTTCGGATTGGCATTCTCGCCGGCAAGCTGATAGCCAATAAGATGACAGCGATTATATAAATACCTGTCCTTTATCACATCATACTTCACCGTATGCCAGCCTGATGGCTTTATCATGCCTATCTTGCCACGCTCCTCAGTCGGCATGATATCCTTGCAGATATTGGCATAAGCCACACCGCATCTGCCAAGTGAATCCAAATCACTGTAATTTTCAAAAGCAGTGGTAATCATATCGCTGTCCGTAAAAAAAGGCTCATTATTGTTGACAGCCACATATGCCTTGCCATCATATGCCGGAATAGCATCGAGGGAAACGTAGGAATTGTTATTTACCAGATCCTCCTGTGGCTTCCCTGCATCCGCCTGTCCTGTACCGTTAGCACCTGAATCAGCTTCCGCCGGGTCACTTCCGCCCTGTATATCATCCGCATTATCCTTGCTGCCTAAAGCACCGGAAGAATCCTCACCTGCTACAACTGCTCCGGCAGAATACCCGGCAGCTTCCGTGTCAGATAAATTAGTGGAGGCACAGCCTGTAAAAATTGTGGCAATTGCAAGTAACTCACATAGTGTAATTGCTGCTGTTTTCCTTAGCTTTAGCCATATGTTCATATAAAATCACTCTTTCTATCAATCGATTGATATTGGATTTTCCCTAATTACAATAAATTAAATGAATACTTAAATTACTAAACCTAATATACTTTTATTTCCTCTCTTCGTTTATTATAGCAAACATTTGTTTGTTTTTCAACCCTTGCTGTAAAGCTATACATTCCCCACTATTTGGACAGTTACTGTTCACACCTAACAGTATGACCAGCGACGCTCTTAGGTGGATTACCACCACAGCGTAAGGGCCGTAAGCCCCGCCTGGCGGGTGCACACGGATTCTCGTGAGAGCGCATAGCGAAGCTGTTTAGATACTGTAGGATTATGCCCGTGAAGCACAGAAATCCGCAGCCATGGACGGCTGGGGAAGGCGTTATGCGCCACGGACGGCGCATAAAAGCCGGTTTCGTCGAGCATTGAAAACCCAAAAGCATAATCCGTACAGTATCTTAACAGCGCAGCGTAGCGAAAACGAGAGTCCGTGTGCACCACGACCGGGCGAGGCTTACGGCCCGAACCAACTAAAAAAGCCACCCCAGGCATAACACCCGGTGTGGCTTTTAATCATGTATTATGAAATTATGCGAATCACCTAATGTGAATCAACACTGCTATATTGCAGACCAAATCTACTCGCAAAGCTTAGAAAACTCATCCGCAACAAACTGAACCTTGGTTCCGATAATAACCTGAACAGAATTCTTGCCAGGCTTCATAACGCCTGCAACACCTGCAGATTTAATCTTCTTATCATCAACCTGAGTGATATCCTTAACCTCAAGTCTGAGTCTTGTGATGCAGTTGTCAATGCTTGCAATATTGTCTTTGCCACCGCAGCCCTCAAGAATAGTCTTTGCTACTGCTGTGTAGTCATTGTTAGTAAGCACTGCCTTCTTCTCTGCCTCAACATCATCGTCCTCTCTACCAGGGGTCTTAAGATCCCATTTCTTGATAGCGAAATAGAATACAATGTAGAATACGATAAAAGCTGCGATTCCAAGAGGAATGATGAGCCATGTCTTTGCTGCAGCCGGAAGTGAAGATGAGAATAATAAATCCATCGCACCGGCTGAGAATGAGAAGCCTGCTCTAAATCCAAGAGCTACTGTAATCATTGTGAAAATACCATAAAGTAAAGCATAAATCACATAGAGAACAGGAGCAAGGAACATAAATGCAAACTCGAAAGGCTCTGTAACACCACAGATGAATGCACAGATAGCTGCAGAAGCAAGGATACCGATGGCAGCCTTTTTCTTAGCAGGCTTTGCGCACTTAACCATAGCAAGTGCTGCACCAGGAATACCAAACATCATACATGGGAAGAAACCTGACATGTACATTCCGAGGCTCCATGAAACATCCTTTGATGTCTCGCCTGCCCAGAAATGTTTGAGGTCTCCAAGTCCGATAGTATCGAACCAGAATACATTGTTTAATGCGTGGTGTAATCCTGTAGGAATTAACAGACGGTTCAGGAATGCATAGATACCTGCACCGACTACATCAAAACCAACGATTGCTTTACCGATAGATACAAGAGCACCGAAAAGTAATGGCCATACAAACAGTAATACTACAGATACAAGGATTGAAACAACACCTGCGATAATTGCTACGCAACGCTTGCCACTGAAGAATGACAGCCAGTCAGGAAGCTTTGTATCCTTAAATCTGTTGTAACACAAAGAACCAATAATACCGGCCAAGATACCAATAAATGGGTTTTGAATCTTGTCGAATGCAAGTGTCTTTGTAGCGCTGTCAGCGATAGATGGCATGATTGTGGTAACAAAGCCTGTAGACAGGAGTGTTGTCATCATCAGCCATGAAGCTAAAGCTGCAATACCGCCAGTACCGTCGTTCTTATCCGACATACCGACACCAACGCCGATTACAAAAAGGATGGCCATGTTGTCAATCAAAGCGCCCCCTGCTTTAACTAAAAACAGACCTATTAAATTACGTACACCCTCGATGTCACCACCCTGCATGGTTGCAGGACATAAATAATATCCAATACCCATGAGGATACCACAGATAGGAAGTACTGCTACGGGAAGCATTAAAGCTTTACCCAGTTTTTGAAGAAATTTCATAAATTTCCCCTCCTTTACATTATGTATACTAAACTGGAGATACTCCAATAAAGTTCGTTATTATTATATAATTATATTCAAATCTACGCGAGACTTAAAATCTCATCACCGGCGGATACATTCCCCTCTTTGAGCATCTTTATCTCACTATAATCAGCAGTGTTGCCAATTAAAACCGGAGTGATGACATTAAGATCTGCTGCCTTAATCTGCTTCAGGTCAGCCTCCATCAAAAGGTCACCCTTCTTCACCTGATCACCAACGGAAATATGTGATTTAAAAGGAGCACCCTTTAGTATCACTGTATCCAGACCAATGTGCAAAAGCAACTCGACTCCCTGAGTGGTCGTCATGGTAAAAGCATGAAGCGTATCAAATACAGCTGTCACCTCACCATCCGCCGGAGCGTAAAACCTGCCCTCAGAAGGAATCACGGCCACACCGTCTCCCAATATCTTCTCAGAAAAAGTAGGATCCGGAACCTCTGTAATAGGAACCACTCTGCCGTTGCACGGAGAACAGATCACCTTTCCCTTTGACTTATTCTTGAAAAAACCTAACATGATATCTCCTTTCCGTCGATATACACACTCACAATATCCAAATCATCATTGAGAAGCACAAAATCTGCTCTCTTTCCTGCAGAAATGCTGCCTGCTTCATCATAGATGCCAATCTCCTTAGCCGGATTGGCTGTAGCACACATAATTGCCTCCTCAAGCGGAATACCTGCCTGCCTTACTGTGAAACGCATACAATCCATCAGATTTGTTGCCGAGCCTGCAATTGTCCCATCATGGAGTGTGGCAAGCGAACCTCTGACCGTCACTGCCTGTCCACCGAGTGTATACTCGCCATCCTCAAGCCCTGTGGCTCTCATGCTGTCACTTATTAAAATCATGCGCTTCGCACCAAACATGGCAAATGTTGCCCTGATAACCGACGGATGAATATGCACTCCGTCACAAATGATCTCTGCATGACACTTTTCTGAATCTCTCACAGCCCCGATAACTCCCGGATTCCTGTGATGAAGCGGTGGCATCGCATTATACAAATGTGTAGCATGGCTTGCACCATGCTCAATAGCCTCTACTGCGGTGTCATAATCAGCCGCTGTGTGTGCTATTGAAACCACAACACTTCCTCTTACCCTGTCTATAAAATCAATCGCCCCCGGCTCCTCCGGAGCAATATCTACAAGCTTTATCAAGCCATGGGCCGCATCCTGAAGCTCACAGAAATAATCATAATCACATCGCATGATATTCTCTGCCGCCTGTGCGCCCTTTTTAGAAGGACTGATAAAAGGTCCCTCCATATTGATACCTACAAGATGTGCACCACCATGATAATTATAATCACCGGCATTTTTCATGACACTCAAAAGCTCATCCCTTTGAATGGTCATAGTAGCCGGACACACGCTCGTCACTCCGATAGAAGCCTCGTATGCTGTAATCACATCAAGCGCCTCTGTGGTGCCGTCACACATATCAGCTCCCTTGCATCCATGAAAATGAATATCCACAAGACCCGGTATCATGATAAGACCTGATGCATCTATAATCTCCTGCTGTGTGCTGTCAGCAGCCGCATCCGTGTCAGCTGTTCTCTCCAAAACACTGTCAAAACGGCCATCCTTAACGACAACATCACCTTGCATAAAGCTGCCATCCTCTGTAAATACCCTTGCATTTTTTATTAACATATACATGTACCTTCTCAACTAAAAAACATCTACAAGCAACTCAGTGCAGCCTCATCCGCTACAAGCGTAACATCATTATGCAGCTGCAATACAGAAGCCGGCACCTGTGGTGTAATCGGTCCAAAGAAAGCCTTGTGAACAATCTCTGCCTTATCCTCACCACTTGCAACAATAAGAATCTTCTTAGCCTGCATGATGGTCTTGATGCCCATTGTATAAGCCTGCTTCGGAACATCATCAGCCGATGCAAAAAAGCGCTTATTAGCCTCAATAGTAGACTCTGTAAGATTCACACAGTGTACCTGCTTGTCAAAAGACTCGCCCGGCTCATTAAAACCGATATGACCATTGTGTCCGATACCAAGAAGCTGTAAATCAACACCGCCAAGAGACTGAATCAGCTCTGTATAGCGCTTGCACTCCTTCTGTGAATCCGGCTCCATGCCGTTTGGCAGGTGAGTATTCTCAACCGGAATATTCACATGATCAAACAAATTCTGATGCATAAAATAATAGTAGCTCTGGTCATTCTCACGGCTTAATCCCTTGTACTCATCAAGATTCACCGTCATAACCTCTGAGAAGTCCAAATCCCCCTTCTTGAACCACTCAACGAGCTGCTTATACAAGCCGATAGGTGTAGAGCCTGTAGCCAGTCCCAATACACAATTAGGCTTCATAATCACCTGTGCCGATACGATATTTGCAGCCTTTCTGCTCATATCTGCATAATCCTTAGCCTGATATATTCTCATGAAAAATCCCCCCAATTCGTAAAATATGCCCAATACTTTCTGCACAACCTTCAAATGTGCTGCTTGATTGCATATATGCATTTTACCCCATATAGTACATTTTGTCCAGTACTTTTTGTCATATTTTGCACATTTTATAAAAAAAATATTAAATTTTAATGCGGTGAAGTGGTAAAATTGCATAAAAATAATCCGTTACACTTATATCTCGTATAGCGGATTACCCTGTAAAATACAATTATTTATAATCTTGAGTGTCCAGCCATAGACCATCATACTGTCATTATTAAGAGAAAATGACAGCATATTTTTATCAGAGAGCAGTGAATTACTTTGTCACATATGTCAGAAAGGCGGTCTTGTCTTCCGTGATTAGCATTGTAAGCAGATAAGCACAAAAGAAACCACCGCAGGAATTTAGCTTAGTTAAAGCGTTAAATTCTGCGGTAGTTTTAATTATGCAGTCTTTTTAATTTCTATATCCATAATACCAATACCAATATAGCGCATTCACCAGATTTTTTAATTCCTCAGATGAATTTCCGCTATTAATGACCTTCTGTGAATAGCTGAACGGACCATAGTCCAGCTCGAAAATACAGGCCTTATTCTTTTCGGTGACTTTGCATGCAAAAATACTATTCAGGTTGCGTGCCATTATTCCGTTTATATCTACACAATACACCCCATCTGAAGCCTTTTTAGGTGTCAGACTGACTTCATTGCCATCTGCATTAACATAGCTGAACTTGTAATTGTTTATATCACAGCCTTCGTTCACCATAAAATAATGTCTTACTGTCATCTCAGACTTACATATCAGAGAGCTTCCGTAATATGTCAGTCCATTACTCTGACTATTTGCACTATCTGTTTTAATAACAGCCTTATATGCAGCAAAATCAGCCGCTGCGACAATTTTATCGGTATCGCTTAAAATAGCGTTTGCCGGCTTATCAGTGTTATATTTAAAGAAGTTCTGCGCTGCGGTTCCATAATTTAAGAGTGCCTTCACCAGCTTAATGGTTTCTTCCGGATACTCGTTTGATTTTGACAGGAGCTCGGTGGCATATTCTTTTACACTGTAAGTGTATTCATTTCCACTATTACCATCCACCACCATTTTAGCTTTAACCGTATCTGACATCTGTGCAGCATTTAGTGGACATGCAAACTTATATATAACCTTTCCGTTTTTCTCAACAGGGATTGCATCGTTTACGCTTACCTTGTATGGCTGGCTATTATTCACCGTAAACTCCATATATGCGTTGCTGTTTGATTTGATACTTTCAGGAAGCTCCATATAGTAGTTCATGTCAATATTATCTTTTAAAGTAAGGCTCCTGCCAACAAGCTTCTCAGAATCTTTTTCTACATTATTGGCGGTAAATGCTTTAATACAGAAATTACCATACACATTCTGATAATTCCAATTGCGGGAATATGCCAACCCTGTACCATAGAAATAATAGCTTGCCGTATTATCACTTGACACATGATTCTCCCACACCATTTCATTATTATAATTTACATCACCGGTCATCGCTGCCTCAATGTCAATGGCAGGTGTATCAGTAGTCACTACAACCGAATAGCTTGTCCCAGGCTTCAGATTAACCCCTGCTTTAAGTGGAATGGTATATACTCCGGCATAGGTTGTCTGCCCTGTAGTGGTAGCAGTCTCCTGCTTTGTTCCGCTGGTTGGCTTTGTCTTATCTTTTAAATCTGTATATATCTCTATTGTATAATTAACATTTGTTTTAGATGTAATAGACAGGGAAACTGCTTTTAAGTCCTCAGAAGATACTCCCTGTTTTGCCTGAGTAGTAAAAACATTGGCCAATTTTCTGTAACCGCTTTGATGGGCTACATTTAATCCTCCATCAACCTGATAATTGTTATCATATCCATCATTAGCAGAAAAATCAAACACCCAAGCCGTATCGGATAAAGAAAACGTTTCATATGACATCCAGAAATAACTCTGATTATAATATGAACCGGTTCCGTCTCCCCAACTATTACGAATAAGCCATGCACCATCTTTTTCAGGTTTAACACCATCTCTGAAATTATCTTTAGAATAGTTATCATCCCATCCAACAACCATTACCGCATGACCTGCTCTGTTATTTGTTTCATCATTATAACTGTTATTTATGTAATGATATCCGTTATCATTATGACTATACATAATTCCCACTGCACCATATTTTTTTATGGCTTTTTTCACATCTGATGCATTTTCCTTGATATTAATCATGTATGTATTTTCCAGATGTGCCTTATCCTTTGAATATGCATATTCATCAGATAAACCTGTATTAAGAAAAGTATCAATAGTGCTTGCTGTATATCCGTTGCTTGCCACCTTACTATATGGTACATCACTCTCGCTTACCGGACCACACCACTGTCCCATTCTGCGTGCCGCCATCAAATAGTTGCCACCACGATTGAGATAACCATACTGAACACTTGTATTATTCATATAGTACTTTGCATAGTCCCCATCTGTTCCACCAAGCGGATCTAACAGCGAATTATATGCATAATATGCCAGATGCAGTTCACTAAGATCTATATTTTTATCAAACGCACCATCATTAATCAGATCAAACTCTGCAAGGCCTATTGACGAAAATGTCCAGCATGTGCCAAGAGGATTTTGATTACGAACAGACGGATATTTCGCTTTGATATCGCTGACTCCATTAGCCGGATACTTGCTCTCTATAGTTTCATCTGCAGAATATCCCCAATCATCAGAATACGGCACCGCCTCATCCGGTTCATACACCGGTGTATTATAATCCAAATCACTCAGAATATATCCACTTGTAATGCTATTTTCTACAATTGGCTGCTGTTCTGCTTCAACACCTTGCCCTGCTGACACCGGTTCTGCTGCGACCGGAACAGCCACACCTAATATCATAGCCGCACTTAACACCAATGATAAAAACTTTTTTGTCTTCATTCGACTTCCTCCATTGTATTAACTCCTCTTACGTTTCTTCTTCAAATGTAGGTAAAATCACAACTGACGTCACATTAGTCAATCGGTATAATTGGAAGCTCTATCACTCCGTTATCAGATTTCGGTTCATTATTATTATTCATTCCTGAATTGTTTATTTCAGATTTTTTATCAATCTTATCACCTGTTTTATTTACATCGTCTGAAGTGTTTTCTGATTTATCATTTTTCATTATATCAGTCTCATATGAATTCCTGGAATCATTATTATCGGTGTTTTCTGATGAGCTCTTTGTATCACCAGATTTGTCCTTATCATCGACTACTGTTGCTTTGTCTTTTGAGGAATCTGATGAATTCTTATCCACATTACCAGTCTCTGTATTTTCTGTATCCAATATCATCTCTGTAGCTGATACTGCCTCTGTGGCTATTTCTGAGCTTGTTTTATTTTCAAGCGCTATATTCTTTGCAGACAATGCTGCAGCTGTAATTGCTACGCCAAAAATCAATATCACTATTGTGCTAACCATTTTTTTGTTAAAATTAAATTTCATTTTCTATATCCTAGTATAATTATGATGTAGTCAATCAAGACTACTTGGTTAATAAATTTCTGTAAATCAGATAACAAAAGAAGGGGTTCTTCCTTTATCAGATACTCTTTACTTGTCCAACTATATGGCAAAAATACTTGTGGCATTCCATCTCTTCTTACACTAATTTCAAAATACTGCCGATAATACTCAATTCCTTCAAGCCCAGCCTTGCTCAAATAATCATCAAATATTCTATTGATATTTGCAAATATTTTCAAAGCCTGCTTACGGTTGTGCACTACAATGCACTCGCTTAAATCATCAATTGAATGCTCTTTAATATACCCATCATTGCATATATATCTATGTTCCTTTTTTACCAATTCAGCCAAGCTGCAAGTAGATGACTTTTTAAATTCGAAATAGAAATCTATAGGTTCTGTCTTATAATCGTCAGACGCTGAAAAAGCCTCTAAAAAATTCCACTTTTCATAATTTTCTTTTATATATGCATGCTTCTTAGCAAGCTGAATTTCCTCTAACTTCAACTCTCAAAGTCAGGAATTATACTCTAGTACTATATTTTATGCAACAATTTATTTAATTTTTTGATATTCATACCAATACATTGCATCAAGCAACGTCTTCAATTCAGAGGTTAGCTTTGAACTGCCATATGCTTTTGCAATGTAGTTCATCGGCTGATAGTCCAATATAGTTTCTGTATTTCCATTCGATACTATCGTCCTCATGCCAGAAAAGAAATTTCTGTTTGTACAAGTTACTTCTATATAATACATGTCTTTATCTTTCGAACGACATGGTGTAGCATAGCCTATCATATCTCCGCCCACATACGTTGCAAACGAATAATTTGATATATCTCTGCCGGAATCAAGCTTAAAATAGTGTCTGAGCATTACATCATCTCCCACCACAAGGCTCGATCCGTAATAGTGTATTCCACTCATTGAAAATTGGCGGATACTTGAATTGGCGGCATACTGCTTCAACGTTGCCTGTGGAATTTGTTGTATCGTCTTATCGGCATTCGTAAGGCTTCTGTTGGCTAATGCATATGTCATAAATCCAAAATACTGCTGTGATGCAGCGCCATAATTCAACATCGCTTTTACCACCGGCTTATATGCTGCATATTCTTTTGTATTGCTTGCCAATAAGCTCTTGGAATAATCCTCTACTGATGTTGAAAATGTATCCAGCACTTTTCCACTATTAGAGAGTAACTGTAAATTTACTTTTTCGGTCATCTCAACTGCGCTTATATCAATTCTTGAGCAATATGATTCGCCATCACCAACCGGACTCCGGTTCAATGCCACATAGTATGGTGTTCCGCTGTCACCTTCATAGGTGTACTTGACCATGCAGTCTCCTATGTCATACGTAGATCCGGTCATTTTCCAGTAGATATTTAGACCGATATTATGATTCTCCAATAAGGATATACTCTGGCTCTTCGATACACTTACCTTTTCGCTTCCTGTATTTGTATTTTGACTTCCGGATGAGGTATTTCCCGGATTTGCATCTTCTGACGAATTTCCATTGTCTGCGTCTACCTGTCCATCTGTTACCAGATACCATATTGATTCTTCTTCAAAATAAACATTACCGAAAGCATCAAGTGCTCTTATTCCTATACAAAAAGCTCCTGATTCCGAGTCATTTGTCGGTGTTATTTTAAGCTTATTCTGTGAAGTCTGCTCTATGTTCACCGCAACTTTATCCTCTTTTTCGCTTATATACCATTCGTATGCAACATTATCTACATATTTACTTACAGCCTTGCCACTCTTATCATAGGCTGTCTGCTTTGTTCTAAGATTGCATGTATATGAGGTGCCGCGGTTTATAAGCATACCTGAGCTGCCACGTTCTTCATCGAGTGTATATGTGGCAGGAACCACTTCATACTCAGCAGTTTTCTCACCGGTACGTTTTTCCTTGCCATAATAGTAGTGATAGCGTACTGTGAGTTTTGTCTTTCCAGGCTTCATTCCGGTATATTTCCACTCATTACCGGCATTGGATATTGTTATGATGCTTTCATCCTGAGAAATTACTGAGTCAACTACATATATGTATTTTTTCCCGCCAGCCTGCGACCGCGTATCCTGTGTCAGTTCACCTTGTCCGTTAGTTCTGACATTTTCCGTCTGATTGACACACACTGTTCCGGCTGCAAATTCTATATCAAAGCCATCCTCAGAAACAAGCTTAGCATTTGTCTTAGATACCTCAGCAGTTCCATTGTAAGCAATAACAGTAATATCAATATCCTGAGGGCTGTACCGGCTGAGCCAATTCGTGGATAAAGTAAAATATACCGCATCCCCAAGAACTCTGATTGTATATGAGTTCCGGTCAATTGCTTTCTCACTTCCATCCGATATATAAAACAGCTTATATGAATCACAAGCCATAGAAAGATTGCTCTTTGATACACATACTGTCAAATCAGCGCCTTTTCTATAAGCGTAGCTGCTCTTAGTGAATACAAATCCTGATTTATATTCTGTCTGTGCAGACTGAACATTTATCGATGCACTGTCTGAATTGGTGTCTGCATATGTGATTGTGTGAATCGGTGTCAGGGCGAGAGTGAATGCTATTCCTAACGCAATTGGTTTTATCTTATTAAATTCCATGTAACCTTATTCCTTAATTTCCAGTTAATTACTTTGATGCGGTACCTAATTCATAAATCGCACAGTTCAAAAGTGTGCTATAAAATTCTTCTAACAACCGGATTAGGTGGAATTTCTCTTTGAATGTACAAAAGCTTTCCTCTAAAATAAAATGGTTTATTTGACAAAACTAAATCATTTCCTAAAGTATCTTTATTTTCTACAAGCTTTTTAATTCTGACAATCTCCGCATAATTATTATATTTCATTGCTTCTTTATATGCACTCGTCACCAAATACAGCTTTATATCCTTATATTTAAAACGATCATTTTCAAAAATATACTTAAAATCCTGTTTTAAAAATCTGTTTATGGCAGTATCGAACTTCTCAGTAATCGCTGAAGTAGTATAAGCTCCCGGTCTACCGGTATTTTTAAACTCCATAATATAAAGAACATAACTGTCACATGTGCAATCAACAGCCACAATAAAATCCACTGCTTTTGGTGTTTCCCCCTGTAGATTTAATCCCATATAATAATCGTCTATCTTAATCCCTATATACTGTTCTTTATCTAATGTATCATCAATAGCCACCTCAATACCTGCATCTTCGATTTGATGAGTCGTATAATTGCAAAGCTGTGCATCATTCTTAATTGTTTTTATCATTATTCTCCCTTTTCACTCATTTTCTTAAGTAAACCATTTATCAATACTTCTCTTTCCTCGATTATTTGGGCTGTAACATCCTGAAAATTGTTATCATCCACTCCAAATTCATCAATATTCATATCACGTGTACAGCTTTTACCATCTTTATATTCCATTAAAACAGGTTCATAATTTTTATTATTCAACTCACCAGCCAATATTCTGTTATTAAGTTCATTAAATACATAATTACTGTGTGAAGCCATAAACAATTTCACATTTTTGTTAACAAGTCTCGCAAAAATTTTCATTAGCTTCACTTGATTCTCCGGATGCAAATGTGCCTCCGGTTCCTCAATAAAAATAATATCTGAAGGTCTAACCCCCTCATTTGAAGACCTTTCATTTTTTACACAAAAATCTGTTGGATACACATTAACTATATATTTAAGATAAGCTGTAATTGGCGATATTTCTGATACCATTGAAGACACATCCCTCATCTCCATAGGCTGAGACACCAAGTCACTTTGATACATAATTGTTTTTTTCTTGGTATCAAAAGTCACTTCTCCTTTCAGGATTTCATCTTCTATTTCCTGTGCAACATCCGTAAAATACTTTCTTCTGTCAATTCGTATTGTTGATAATTCCATATAATAATCAGAAATGGGTTCCGAAATACTTGGGATTTGCAGGTTTCCTTTAATATATGCTCTATTTTTAGATAATTCTGCCAAAATAGGTCCAAATGAATTCATGCCTGTATAAATACCAGATCTCGAAGCCGGTAAAAAATAGACATTTTGTACTCTGGACAATAGTTCAACAGATACATGTGAAAGTAAAGAATATACTTTATCATTTATAAGATTAATGACAGAACTTATCTTATTATTTTTAAAAATATAAATATCCAGGCGTTTTTTTCCTTCTCTCGACTTATGAAAATCAGAGCTTGTCTTTTTTAAAAATACAGGCTTCATATCAAGTTTAATCGAAATCTTTTGTTCCTTAACAAAAAAGAGAAGTTCCAATCCATTATTAACTTGTAACGACACACGAGGATTTCCTTCTATAATATCATCATATGTTCCAAAAGTATTTCTCAAAGAATTATCTAATGCCTGAACCATATCTGTCTTCAATCTGGAGGCCATACACTTTATTATCTCATCTGTAATGTCGACCTCATTCTGATTATCATCCATAGCAAAATCCATCACAAACTTTTCGACCTCAGTGTTTTCTCTGGAATAAAAAACAGGCCTGTACATTCCGATATTCTTTGCATAATTTATAATATTCTTTAAATATAAATATATTAACTGCATTGCATATGATTTTCCTATATTGTTATCACCATATACAACAATCATATCTTTGTCCAAATCATATTCACAATGCTCTATCGGTCCCCAATTATCTATTCTAACTTTCATCTTTCCCCCCCTATAAATCAAAAAACGCAACCATTGGCTCTTTAAAGTAACTCTGCTTTGTATCAAATGAATCCTCTACATCTGTTATCTGCTCGTAATTAAAACATCCTACCGGATACTCATATATAGACAATTTACCTTGAATTTCATTGTCACAATTTGGGCAATAGAAAGTATCTTCACCTTCATATTCATATTCTTCTCCCATGCTTCGCTCATAAGAACTAACATAATCAACATCCCATTTTACATCAAATTCCTTGCCACATTTTCCACAATGACATATTGACTTTTCTATCTTGATCATATAAATATCCTCTATCTCAATCAAAAATTACTATTATAGTCTCAAGTATATTGGATTCTTTGTTAAAACACAATTCAAAATTTGCCAAAAGCCTCAAAAAATAATCCGCTATACCATATGAATAGTATAGCGGATTTACCCCCAAAATACAATTTAATTTATTCAGCCCTACCAAAACCAAAAATGAATTTCTAAATTCCACCGCCTTTTTCAATTATAATTTTCCTCTCAACTACCTATGGCAATATTGCCACTTCATCTAAATCTATCCACGTGAGAATAGCACTTGCTGCATCATGATATGAATTAGAGTAACACATGCTCCTATCATAAATACATTTTGAAATTACTTCCTTCAATTTATCAACTGTTTTAACTCCGAAAACCGGCATAATACTCTCACAGAACTGTCTTGATTTCAGTCTTTTCCATATTGAATCACATTCATCTGCATATACATAAAGGGCAGGAAACCATCCCAACCACTGAGTTAAGGTATCTAATTTCAAACCATTATAAACTTGATATAAAAATAAATCGGCATTGGCCATAGCTCGTCCGGAATAAATCGGCAAAAACTCTCTTTCCGTGCAGACAAAATGTCCCATAAGTGTATACTTTCTAGATAAATCGCCACCCAAAGTTGGTTTGATATTTTCTTCAAGCATTTTTGAATGAAAACAAAATTTCTCATAACTTGCAGGTACTTTTTCACTCCCCAGTCCAGATTCCCGGATAAAATATGTATGTACTAACAAATCATGAATGTCCTGATAGAGTTCAAAATGTAACATATAGGTAACTGTACATAAAAACAACTCCCATATATGAAGTCTGAACAAGTCAAAGTCTTTTTCTCTACATGACATTGTTTTTGGATCAAATGTATAAGCATTAAAAAGAACGTTATACATACGTTCAAATTCATCTGCCATAATTTTTCCAAAACCATCTAATTTGGAAAAGACATTTAAATGGTCAAGAAAAACATCTCTATATTCCTTCATCTTTTTAAAATTCTCAAGATACGTTTTATTATCAATATTGCTCACATAAAACTGTTTAATAGCTTCAATATATGTATCTACAAAATCACGAACCTCTACCTTCTTCATTCCACTTAAATCTGTCAAACTTATCTTCTTTGTTTTCTCTTTGATTTGATACAAATCATCCGGGCTTTCTTCTGTTAACCAACTAGGTGGAGTTCCAATTTCCGGTTTACGCTGAGAAGGTGCATCATAAATTATACGAATCAATTTCTCATATTCTTCCTCATAATTATCGCTCGAAAAATCTAAATATAGTCGAGATTTCAAAAAAGACGGAAGATATTCCTTACCAAGCTCATCTCTTTCCATAACTATAGGAATAAATTTTTGTTGATTTGCATGTCCATAGACTTCATCAGATATAATAGTTGTCTCGTCTCCTACCCCACCACTACGTTTATTAGCTTTTTCTGCATACTGTCTATCTGAAAAAATCAACACTTTATCGATTTCAGGATTTGTAACACATTGTTCCATATAGGCATACTTATCCTGACCTTCCTTCAAATCCCAAACATCAAGTTTTACATCAACTCCATCATGTCTCATACGAGTTGCCAGCTCAATAATATTCTGTTGATACTCTTTGCTTGTCCAACTATATGATAAAAATACTTGTGGTATTCTATCTAACATTTATTTGTCCCCCCCTATTATCTAGTTTAATTTATTATTAATTTTACCACTTTTCGAATATGCATAAAATAATTATTCTTCATTCGTTTAAATGTGGCTGGTGGAATTTAGTCTGACACACCGAATTCCAGTAGCCTGTTTTTGATGCCATAAAAACAACAAAATTTCGATAAGCTAGCTTAATTATAACAGAAAGCAGGAGATTTTGTTAAAAAATCTCCTGCAAAGTCAGCAAAATTTTAAAAGCCGATGGAATTTACTTTTGCACTGGAATTTACTTTTTCAAGTCAGCAAAATTCCGGCATTCCAGAATTCCAAAGTATGCAAATGTATATCGAAACCGGGTAAGTACGTAATCATCGGTACCTTGTATTTTAATAAATGCCGCCCATCGGGCGGCACATTTTATTTTGTTTATGATTCCTTATCTTGTCCATCACTTGACATCTTGATTGTCCAGCCATAGACCATTATACTGTCCTTATTAAGAGAAAAGGACAGCATATTTTTACCAGAGAGCAGTGAATTTCTTTGTCCCATATGTCAGAAAGGCAATCTTATCTTCCGTGATTACTGCAGCCGCATTATAAGATACGAGGAGACATACAGTCAGAAAAAGCTCTTCAAAGCGTTTCTGTAAACCACACAGTATGATGCTGATACAGGGAGATATCAGGTATGGTCCGAAACTTCCCATCGTGAAAAACGGAGCCATGGTGCAGACATATCTTTCATCTGCCATTGATGACCATTCGAGATTTATACTTGCTTCTGAGTTTTATGATAATCAGGAAGAACGCATAGTTTAGGATACCTTCAGAAAAGCCATCCTAAAGTACGGACGTTTTGACAAATGCTACTTTGATAATGGCTCACAGTACGTTGCAAAGCAGCTTAAACTCTTGCTTGCCAGGCTTTCGATACAGATCGCATTTGCACCTTTAAGAAGCGGAAAATCGAAAGGGAAAATTGAAAAAATCCATCAGGTAGTAGATGATTTCATTGCAGAAGCAAAAGCAAAAAAGATACGTACACTTGATGAACTGAATCATTACTGGAAAATTTTCCTTGAAGAATACTATCATAACAAAGCCCACGAAGGAATCAGGGAATACTACTAAAATAGTATTCCGTTAGTATTAAATCACACATCTTCAGATGGACTTCGTCTCGTTTTTAACCCACCATTACCCCCGAAGAAGAGTCCAACAATATCATAAAAATTTTATGAAACAAGATATATTAACAAACATGTTAAAAAGCATATTATAAAATATAGTAAGATACTCATTCCTACTGTACATACAAACGCAATAGCATAAAACCATATAGGAATTTTTATTAATAATCCGTACAAAAAAGATTCTATATTCCACCCTATAATCAAAGTCGTCGGAATATAAATTTTCAAAAATACCTTACGTCTATTTTTATTTTCAATAATATCAGCTACCAGATTACTGACAATTATTGTACATATTAAGCAACATAATCCACTGATGATAGCCAAATATACAATGTGGCTATTATTTTGCATTACTTTTCCAGAAATCGGAGTAATGCATCCCAAAATTTTTATACCAAAGTATTTCATTATCGTTGCTACATCTTTAACACTTTTAGGAGAGGAATATATTATCACGCCTAACAGCATTCCAATTATTAGGCAACACGTCATAATTATTTTGTATATAGTCGTCTCTTTTATGTCTATCCTTATATGATATCCAATTTTACCTTCATAACTAAAAATATTCTGACCATTTACATTCTGTTTTATTTTTACTGTATCAGCATATCTTTGCATTTTTACTTTATTTTCTATTTCATTATATTGCATTTCATTCATATTATCTTCCCTCCATCTTTTTTTTATCACAACTACATTGAATCTGAATTCCCCTTTTTAAGTCAAAACCAATAGACACTTCTTTCTTTGTAGTTTCAATATAACCGCAATTGTGCATATCTACTAACAAGTTAATATTAGTAGTTGCCATCTCGTTTTTCATCGGTTGCAAAGTAGTGTTGTTCATTTACATTTCCTCCCTTGTTTACAAAAATATCTGTTACAAGTATTATATACCACATCTCCCGCAGTGGTTTATATTGATATTATTACTGAATATTTTACAAATATTTGTAATATATTTTACTTGATTTTTCAATCTTATGCATTATGCTATATTGATTTCCTGTACACTATTACACATTCTGCATTTTTGATGTATTTACCCAAACAGATTTTGATGATATAATATATTAACGAGCTTAAAGTTATAAGTATCACACAATAATGGAGAAACATATGAATAACCTTTCAACCACGATAGAGACAATACAAAATAAAATAATTAAGAATATTAACTTACGACTTATAGAACTTGACATGACTCAACAAGCGTTATCGCAACGTACACATATTGCTCAACCAACTATTTCTAAGCTTCTAACTGGAAAGTCTGCGTTTTCTCTAGAGCAATTAATCATAATATCCTCAGCTATTGGAATTAACCTGCTGTCAATTGTTAATGATTCTGATTTCATAAATATTCCACTCAAACCAAGCTCATCAATTGATTTAATTCCAGAAAGTGACAATCTTGCATTGGACACTACTAGACCTGCTTTCAAAGGATATCTTAACAATATATTTCATATATATTTCCTTTCTACCGTAACAGGTGAAAATCGTATTATAAATGGAAATATCGAATTCATTGATACCCCCAATAAAAGATGTAAAGTAAAACTAACTATTTCAACAGGTAAAACTAATCTCTTTGGAGAAGAAATCACAAAAGAATATACTGGCAATCTAATTATATCAATCCAACAATCTACCTGCTATTGCATACTATATAATAAAGATATAGCAGAATTAAGTTGCCTCAGTTTCTCACACATGTATCTTTCAAATGAAGATCTGAAATGTCGCATGTGCGTTGCACTAACAACATCAAGTGGTGAAAACCGACGCCCAACAATCCAGCGACTTATAATGAGTAAATATTCTTTTGATTTAAAAAATAATGAAGATGTTCAATTTTTGACAAGTCAACTCCGACTTAACACAAAGACTATATCAATTGACCGAACTGATTTAGAAGAAATTTTGACACTTGATGAATACAAAAAATATAAAGCCCAACTAGTTCCATCTTCTTATGCTGAATCATGTATTTTAGACGAAAACCAGTTGCTCGCTTTAAATATGAAATTGGCAGAGAAAATCAATCTCATCAATATGCTTAGAGATAAATCTAGTGCTCCCAAAAACAATAAAATTGGTACAAATACTGATGAATTCTTATTTGAATATATTTCTGAACGAAGCGATTTTAACAACCAGTAAACAAAAATACCGGCAAGCTAAAATTTTGTAAGCGCTCAATATTCCAACGCTAGATTCTAATTAACGCCTGCATCATCTTTTCTAGATGCAAGCGTTTTACTACATTTTAATTTTTGCAAACATTTTGAACTTCTTTGCTCCACGGAGTCAATGCCTCAAGCTGTTCATCTGACATATCTTCACTTGGACGATGCTCCAAAAGATATGTCAGGTATTTATAAATGTTAAGCTCATTGGCCTTTGCCATCTCGATCATTGTGTAGACCAGTGCACTGGCAGTGGCACCTTTTGGAGTTGCGCTGAACAGCCAGTTTTTCCTTCCAACTGTAAATGGACGTATGGCATTTTCACTTAGATTATTGGAAAAACTGCAGTGTCCATCCTCAAGATATGTCATCAATGTATCTTTCCGGTTTTGGGCATACTTCACCGCTGTCTCGAAACGGCTTCCCTTACGTGGCTTCTGCTCGTCAAGCCAGCTCCAGAACGCGTCGAGTATCGGTTTTTCTTTTTCAAGACGATAGGCTTTTCTCTGCTCAAATGTGTGCTTCTTGTTTTGTGATCTGCGTTCATACTCAAAAAGCTTTGAACAGAACTGGACTCCCTGTACTGCCGGATTGCTGTAATCATACTGCTTTCCTTTTGGAACCGCATCAATGAAGTATCTTCTTGTATGCGCCCAGCAGGAGCAGCGCCTGATACCAGGGAGATTATTATAGCCCTGATAACCATCCGTTTCCAGGTATCCGTCCGAAAAACCATCAAGGAAATCAACTGCATTGTATCTTGCCCTTGTTTCAGTGTAATGGTAAAGGACGATAGGTGGCAGTCCATCTTCACCAGAGCGGAACAGCCACATGAAAGAATCAGTTTCGGGATTTCTTTCAGGCTCCTTCAGTACCTGTATTCGTGTCTCATCTGCCATCAGATATTTCCTGAGAAGCAGCTGCCTGTGAAGATAATCATACATCGGTTTGAAATAATTATCCGCACAATATATGATCCAGTTGGCAAGTGTTGCCCTGGTAAAATCCACTCCAAGCTGATGCCAGTCCTGTTCCTGACGGTACAGTGGCATTGCATCTGCTGTAGAGCATCCTTCTGCTCAAGAAGTTTTGAGTCTTTTGCACTTACTGCCATGTGATTTTCTGCT
>ERZ1023619.113-NODE-113-length-24534-cov-40.536010_pt1 | contig 24534 bp, 19 predicted proteins | sample MGYA00380329_ERZ1023619 | MGnify/ENA primary metagenome ERZ1023619 (study PRJEB33179, sample SAMN07448976) | human gut metagenome | biome: Human-gut; feature: Human associated habitat; material: Faeces | host: Homo sapiens | place: India: Bhopal | collected...
CGCAGTAATATCTGTAACCCGATGCAGCCATATTCGTAACCCGATGCAGTCATATTCGTAACCCGATGCAGTCATATCCGTAACCCGATGCAGTCATATCCGTAACCCAGCGCAGCCATATTCGTAACCCAGCGCAGCCTTCATATGAACTAATTTTATGTAATCATCTATCATCCATCACGATTTGCATGTATCATACATTTTAATATGTTAATATACAGATACTTGAATAGCGTGATAGATACTTCAAAAACGGAAATATCCCTCACGCTATCCATCACGATTTGGGATTATCCCTCACGATTTTTTTACTACACTCTACCAGATACTGCATATCATTGTTGAAAAGCTTGCGATGGATGGCATCTGAAAAGTCATCGTGTGCTTTTGCCCAGCTTTGCCCAAGCCCTTGGGTAAATTTGCCCAACAGCTTCGGGCATCTTTACCCATCGTTTCGGTCACTCGTACCCATCGTTTTGGTCACGCATACCCACGTACGTGGTCACCGATACCCGTGTACGTGGGTACGAATGCTCATGTACGTGAGCATAATTGATGCCTTATTTTCAATGACTCGCATGCTTTTTATGACACTTCTCCCTATTTTATGATACTTCGATGATACTTCCCCTTTAATTATTAGAGAAGTCTCATTATCGTAAACCGCTGAACCTTAGTGATATAAGACTAGAAAAGCTCGGAATAATGATACTTTGAGACTTTTTTCGAGAAAAAACGTTTATTACGTGCGCGCGTAAGTGAATTACAGAAATGAAAAATAATTTTTTTGAAAGATTTTTAACCTAAAGTTTTGCTGTTTCAATAATAATGATTACCTTTGCATTTGAACTGTATGGCTTAAGCTGTTTTATGTTCTATCATTACCTGAGCTCTGTCTAGAGTAAAATGTAGGCATCGATATGAAAGAATATAACTCTTAACATTATTCGATGTAAACACCTTTGAAGGTGGTGAGAAACCTTCTTGCAGCGGATTTGCCTCCGTTGCCTTCCCCATTTTGAGTACTCTTGTTGTCAAGATACTCTGATAGAGGTGTCCACTAAAAACGCTTTGTTGGGAAGGGCAGCTTGAGACTATAATCGTGGAAGATTTAGTACTGTGATAATGACTAATATGTACCCAGTGCTTTTTTGAACTTCTAAAATAAATGATATGAGAAAGATTTGTATCAACAACCGAGACGAAATGGTTATACTTTTTGTCGATAATATTGCCTATATCATGGCAGATGGTAATTATACCAAGATCTGTTATATAGGAGGAATGACGACAGTATTGTCGTTTGGCTTGTCTAAGATTGAAGAGATGGTTTCTGCAGCTTATGCGGAAGGAACTGTCAGCCCCTTTGTTAGACTGGGTAGGAGTGTCATCATCAATCAGTTATTTCTTTATGACATCAACATTCTGAAACAACATTTGGTATTGTCTGATTGCATGAAGAATACTATAACCTTAAAACTTCCAAAGCTATTGTTGAAAAAGTACAAGGATTTGGTGAGCCATAGTACAATTAAAAAAAACAAAATCTAAGGAAAAAATCATGAAGGAAGTAATCATTGGAAAAGAAGGTACACAGAAGTTTGCCATTAATGCACCGAGAGTGAGTAGGCAACATGCCAAGATAACTATCTTGGATAGTGGACAGTGGATTCTGGAAGATCTCAATTCTACGAATGGCACTTACATTATCGATGAAAATGATGAGCTTGTGCAGATCAAACGAATGAACATCACGGAGTTTACCCGTATTGTTCTAGCAGACCAAACAAGTATGGGGTTCACGTTTTATGCTCATCATGTTTTGGAGGATGATCCTGCGAATTACCAACTGGAATTTCGTCATGTCCTGCAGATTCACGATAAGGCTATTAGGGAAAAGGCTGAGATTGATGCCAGGTTGCAGAAAAAGAACATGATGAGATTCCTGCCTGGTTTTATTTCGGCAATGATAGGACTTGTACTCACGCTTTTGCTGCCTTTGCACCAGAAGGTATATGGTGTGGCAGTGACGGCAGTGTTCACCACAATCCTCCAGGCACTCATCAATGTTTATATAGGTAAGGACTCTAAGTTGAAGACCTTCAATAGCAAGTATGCTGGCAAACTGACTTGTCCTTGTTGCGCTAAGCCACTATCTGAAATGGAATTTAAAAACCAAATGTGCAGCCGCTGCAAGGCTCACGCTTAAAAACAAGATATTTATGAAAAGACTTTTCTTAACAATCCTATCTGCGTTTCTGTTGACCATAACGGCGACGGCACAGAAAACTTACGCCATCATCACAGGCGTTTCCAATTATGAGGGTACAGAAAATGACCTTACGCAATCTACAAAGGATGCCAAAAGTTTGGCTTCGCTGTACAAGTCGAAGGGAGCTACTGTTGTATTGTTGACTTCGAAAAATGCCACTCGTTCCAATATCATCGCTGCTATCAGAAAGGTGAAAGGCATAGCAACTTCCAGCGACCATATCATTTTCTCATATAGTGGTCATGGCATAGAGAACAGAATCTGTACATACGCTTCCAGTCCAAAGAATATGTTGTCTTACGCAGACTTGTTTCGTGAACTGGATCAATGTGCGGTAAAGAATATTGTATGCTACATAGATGCTTGCTTTTCTGGTACAGCTGTGAGCAGTCTGCGTTCGAATTCCCGGTATATCGTTTTCCTTTCTTCCCGTTCAAGCGAGACCTCTTCTGAGAGTCAGCTGGTGGGTTCGGGACTGTTGACCAATGGTATAGCCAAAGGTTTGCGTGGAAAAGCAGATAGCGATGGAGACAAAAACGTCACTGTGATGGAACTGTTTAAGTATATTCATAAGGATGTGCAGGTGCATAACAAGAAGCAGCATCCTCAGTTGGTTACGTCGAAGTCTTTATATAATAATGTATTAATGAGTTGGTAAAATGAGCACAGAGGAAAGTAAGAAGCCTGTCATCTCTACCAAATGCCCGAAATGTGGGCAGGTGGTGAGATTTTATTCTCCTGGTCATATGGGAGTAGTCATGGTTAAATGCCCAAATGGGGAGTGTGGACATCCTTTTGGTGTGAGAATCACAGAGAAGGAAATTAAATTTGGTGGTGTCAACAACCAAGAGGAGGCTGCACAGGAACAGAAATCTCATCCGGTAACTGATCCTATCATCAATACCAAAGGGACACCAACTGGCGGCATCGCTCGACTGTTGCAGAAAAAGCGGCATTTCTTCAACAAAGACAAGTATCATGCCTTGAACATGGGAGCCAATACGGTAGGAATGGATGACCCTTCCTTGCCTTCCGATATCATGATAGAGGGAGACCGAACCATCAGTCATCGCTCAATAACCATCTTGGTAGAGGCTGTGGGTAGTTCCTATAAATATCTTCTTACGGTTAACAAGTCGAAAAATCCTGTTTATCTTTCGGGAAAGGTGATACCTGTAGGTACATCCCTTTACATCCAGTTAGGTCAGGAATTAATACTTGGCAAGACTCATTTTTGTTTGACAAACTAAGATTTATGATAGTAAATGCATTGACGATAGGCTCCATTCTGAAGGGAGCCACTACTTATAAGATAGAGAAGCAGCTGCATTGCGGCGGCTTTGGCATGACTTATCTTGCTAAAGCCCAAATAATGGTGGGCAACATACCACAGGTGGCAATGTTTACCATCAAGGAGTTTTTCTTGGGAAAGATCTGCTCAAGAGATGTCCATGGCAATGTAATGGTGGCGCAGGAAAACCAACAGTTGTTCAAGCAGGCGAAGCAAGACTTTCGTGATGAGGCTGAGATACTTCATTCCTTGAAGCATGCCAATATCGTTCCGGTGAACGAGGTGTTTGAGCAACACAACACAGTCTATTACGTGATGGCATATCTTGGTAATGTGTCGCTTTATCAGTATGTTTCAGAACAGGGCGGCGCTTTGTCTGAGAATCAAGCTAAGAAAATCATTGTTGACTTATCGGGTGCGCTCTCTTATCTCCACAATCGCCATATCTTACATTTAGACATCAAGCCTGATAATGTGATGATGATGGGCGATGGAGCCTCAGCGAAACCTGTGCTGATAGATTTTGGGCAGGCAGTATATTTTGAGAATGGTAAGCCTAAGCGTAACAAGGGAATTGGCGGCTATTCCAGAGGATTCTCACCATTGGAACTGAAGCAGACGGTTGCTGAGTTCCAACCTTCGCTGGATATTTATTCGCTTGCTGCCACCTTATTATATATGCTTACAGGTAAGGAACCTTGTGATGCCTCAGAGCAGAGCGTTCATAAGATTTATAGGGCTTTGCCTGAAGATGTATCGCAGAATACGATGGATGCTATCATCTGCGGAATGCAGAAGGACAGTCTCTGTCATCCGCAAACCATCCTCGATTTCCAGAATATATTGCAAATGGGTAAAACGCAGATTGGGGGAGGTTCTGATACGGGAACTGGTGGTCCTATTGTGACAGACCCTGTTATTTCTCATTCTTCCAGTTCTTTACCTGTAGGAAAGGTGGCTACTATTGCCGTCGGACTCTTGTTGGTGGGTATGATAGGCTGGTATTCTGTGAAGAATTTCGGGGGCAAGGATAAATCGGCAGATGTTGCTCTTCAGGAAGAGAAGAACGATACAACCTCAAAAGATACAGTTAAAATCTCTAAGTTTACGGCTCAGCCTGCTGCTGAAACTCCAAAAGCTGATAATCCTCAGGTTAGTGATAATCCATCCAAGCCGGAAAAGGTGGTCAAGCATGATGACTCTAATGGTGGACAGACTTCTGTTAATCCAGTGAAGAAAGAAACTCCAACTTCTGGAACTGTGAATCTGGGATATGCCACATGGACTGGTGGACTTCTCAATGGTAAGCCTCATGGCAATGGTAGAATGAATTTCCGCAGTTCTCATGCCATTGGAGGTTGTTCTACTATTCCGGAAGCAGGAGATTATATCGATGGTTATTGTGAGAATGGTGTGGTGCAGAGCGGTGCGCTTTATCGAAATGGAGAAAAAATAGAAACGATTATTAGATAGAGAATAATGAAACGATTGTTATCTTTGTTCTTGATGTTGGTGACTTTGTCGTCTCTTGCGTTCTCGCAAGAGTTGACGGTGAAATCCTTCAAGGTGTCCCAGGGGGATATCTTGGCAAGGACTGCTGCTACCTGTCGTTATGATACGAATGACAAGTATTGTGCATTGATCAAGGTGGGTATAGCTCTTGATGGTGTGGAGTTTGAGTGTAGCGGCGGTGTAAGAGACGTGGTGAAAAAAACAGGTGAGTATTGGGTATATCTGCCGCAGAACAATTCTAAGCTCCGCATTCTTCATAAGGATTTTACTCCTCTGGAAATCAATTTCTATGATTATGGTATAGGTAAGGCGCAGAGTGGTGTCACATATGTGCTTACCTTGACTAAACCTGTGGGGGCAGTCGCTATTCAGAAGCAAACGCTTACCATCAAATATTCACCTTCTTCAGCCACTGTGCTTGTGGATAACAAGATGGTGAGGGGGAGTAATGGTGTAGCAAAGACCACTTTACCTGTAGGTCAACATTCATTTGTTGTTGCTTGTGATGGTTATGAATCAGAAGAGGGTACTGTTAAGTTAAAGGCATCAGCACCAAGCAATTTGCAGATTCAACTTTCGAAGGAAACTGTTGCTGTATCTACTGTGGATGAGGTAGCTCAACAAGTTCCTTCAAGTTCCTCTTCTGGGTTATTTGGTGGAAACACGATTTCTATCCCTGTGAAGAACGGCATCAGTATAGAAATGGTGAGGGTTGGGGCAGGTATATTTATGATGGGGGCAACCTCAGAAATGCAGAATTCTTATGATGGTGAAAAACCTGTTCATCAAGTTACTTTGACCAATGATTATTATATGGGCAAGTACGAGGTGACTCAGGCATTGTGGCAAGCTGTGATGGGAAGCAATCCTTCGAATTTCAAGGGTGACAACTTGCCAGTAGAGCAGGTGAGTTGGAACGATTGCCAAGATTTCATCGGTAAGTTAAACACTATGACAGGTAGAAAATTCCGCTTGCCGACTGAGGCAGAATGGGAATATGCTGCCCGTGGTGGCAAGAAAAACCGTGGCTATCAGTATAGTGGAAGTAGTAACATCTTTGATGTAGCTTGGTCTTGGGGAAATAGCGATGAAAAGACTCATCCTGTCGGTATGAAGCATGCAAATGAACTTGGACTTTATGATATGACAGGTAATGTATGTGAATGGTGTCAGGATTGGTATGGTGTCTATACAAACTTATCTCTAACAAATCCTACAGGTCCTGCAAGTGGATCTGAACGAGTATGCCGGGGTGGTGCTTGGAGCATCGATGTGTTGGACTGTTGTTCTTCGAGCCGTTGCAGCTTCATGCCAGACTACAGTTACAGTGACCTTGGACTTCGCCTGGTTCTTTCTGAGTAATGGCATTTTTTTTCTAAAACGTCCTAAGTAAAAAATGAAATGAAGAAATCTCTATTATTTTTATTATTTGTTCTACAAACAATAGCTGCATTGTCTCAAAAACTACAGGTTGAGTCTTTTAAAATAACTGAAAGCGATATTTCTGCCCAAACTCAGCCTCGCAAGGATTTAAATGACAGGAATTGTGCATTGGTAAAAGTGCAGTTCGTTGGTGCTATTTCTGAGGTGGAAGGTAATGTTGTCAAGCCTTTGGTTAGTCATGGCAATGAGACATGGGTGTATATGCCGCAAGGTTCAAGACAGCTGAAACTTCTTACTCAACGCTATCTCCCTGTGATGGTGACATTTGCTGATTATGGGGTTGAGAAATTGGAGAGCAATCGAACTTATGTTCTGGTTCTCGTCAAGCCAAATGGTCAGAATGACCCCGTAGATGCAGGTGGTAATTTCTATGCGATTAGTGTGCAGCCGAAAGATGCTAAGGTTACGGTTGATGGTGTATTACAAGAAAGTTCATCCGATGGTGAATATTCTGCCATGCTCCCTTATGGAACTCATACTTATAAGGTAGAGGCAGGTGGCTACATCAGCAAGAGTGGCTCCTTCTCTGTGAGCAGTGGAGATATGGCTCCTATTAATGTCAGTTTGGTGTCTGCCTTAGCAACCGTCTCTGTAACCTGTCCTACTCCAGCTGTATCACTCTATGTAGATAAAAAGTCTGTAGGGAATGCTCCTTGGAGTGGTAGTTTGAAGGAGGGCATGCATTTGGTGGAAGCGAAGAAAAACGGTTATCGCAGCCAGCAGAAAACTATCCAACTGTCGCAACAGCAGAAGCTCGATGTTGCCTTTGGTGAGCTGATAGCTATTCAAGGCAATCTGTCTGTGAACTACAAGCCCTTTGGCGCAGAGGTCTATGTTGATGGCAAGATGTTTGGTCAAAGTCCTCGTGTTTTCAATGGCTTGCTTGTGGGCAATCATCAAGTAGAGGTGAGAAAAGAGGGTTATGCAACAGATAAAAAGTCTGTCACGATATCTGAGGGACAGACTGCTTGCATCTCTGGCACTTTGGCTTCAAACACAGCCTCTTCCTCTAATGGCTATGCCTCCAGCTCTTCTGTTTCATCTGGCGGTAATGAGATTTCTATCCCAGTGAAGAACGGCATCACTATTGATATGGTGAAGGTTGAGGCTGGTATCTTTATGATGGGTGCGACATCCGAGATGCTAAATTCTTGTGTTGATGAAGAACCTGTTCATCAGGTTACCTTGACCAATGATTACTATATGGGCAAGTATGAGGTTACCCAGGCTTTGTGGCAGGCCGTGATGGGAAGTAATCCTTCCAATTTCAAAGGTGACGATCTTCCAGTAGAGAACGTAAGTTGGAATGATAGCAAAGAGTTCATTAGCAAATTGAATAGCATGACAGATAGAAAGTTCCGCTTGCCGACAGAGGCGGAATGGGAATATGCCGCTCGTGGTGGCAGGAAGAGCCGTTGCTACCAGTATAGTGGTAGCTCTAATATCTCTGATGTGGCATGGTATAAAGATAATAGTGAAAGTACAACACATCCTGTTGGAACGAAGCAAGCTAATGAGTTAGGTATTTATGACATGACAGGCAATGTATGGGAATGGTGTCAGGATAGGTATGGCTCTTATGTAAGCTCATTCCAAACAAATCCTACTGGTGCTGTAAGTGGGTCGCGCCGTGTGTACCGTGTGTATCGTGGGGGTAGCTGGTTCAACCGTGCGTGGAACTGTAGTTCGTCGTGCCGTTTCAGGGACTCTCCAGACTACCGTACCTACTGCCTTGGGCTTCGCTTGGTTCTTTCCGAGTAACGACATCTTTTCGGAGAAAAGCCATCTCGTCTTTTAACATGAAGTCCTAAGTAATGGGACACATTGAGATGTCGGTCGTGATGGCTAAAAGGAGAGGCGAGGGACGATCCTCGGAAAAAGCCATCTCGACAGACATCGAATCAATAACTATCGGCGTAGCCGATTTTTTTCAGATAAAATTATGCAGGTAAAGATAGGAATAAATAAATCTCTATTCTTGTTTTTGTTTTTTGTGCTTCATACATTTGAAATTTGTGCACAAGATCTTACAGTCAAATCTTTTAAGTTGGCAGAAAATGACATTTCTGCCCAGACTCAGCCTCGCAAGGACTTGAACGACAGGAATTGTGCCTTGGTGAAAGTTCAATTCGTAGGAGTCATTTCTGAGGTTGAAGGTAATGTTGTTAAGCCTTTGGTTAGTCATGGCAATGAGACCTGGGTGTATATGCCTCAAGGTTCAAGGCAGCTGAAGCTCCTTACTCAAAGTTATCTTCCAGTAATGGTAACATTTGCTGATTATGGGATGGAGAAACTGGAGAGCAATCGAACGTATGTCTTGGTAATGACCAAACCTATGATTAGTGTTGAGCAGCAGAACCAAACGCTTACCATCAGATATACTCCATCTTCCGCCACTGTGCTTGTGGATAATAAGATGGTGAGAGGAAGTAATGGCGTTGCTAGGATAACCTTGCCAGTAGGTCAGCATACTTATATTGTGGCAAGTGATGGATATGAATCAGAAGAGGGTATGGTTAAGTTGAAGGCTTCTGCGCCAAGTGACTTACAGATAAGACTTTCAAAGGAGACTGTTGTGGCTAATGCAAATGGGGTGGCGCATACTGCACCATCTACTTCTGTATCCTCTTTGCAAAGTTCTGCTGTCTCTTCAAATAATATCTCTTCCTCTGCTGTGTCATCAGGCGGAAACACAATCTCTATCCCTGTGATGGATGGCATCAGTATAGATATGGTGAAGGTTGAGGCTGGTACCTTTATGATGGGTGCGACTTCTGAGATGCAGAATTCTTGGGATGACGAGAAACCTGTTCATCAAGTTACCTTGACCAATGATTACTATATTGGCAAGTACGAGGTGACTCAGGCTTTGTGGCAAGCCGTGATGGGAAGCAATCCTTCAGAATTCAAGGGAAACAACTTGCCGGTGGAGCAGGTCAGTATAAAGGATAGTCAAAAGTTCATTAGCAAACTGAACAAAATAACAGGTAGAAGATTCCGTTTGCCGACGGAAGCGGAATGGGAGTATGCTGCTCGTGGTGGCAAGAATAGCCGTGGTTATCAGTATAGTGGCAGCAATAAAATTTCTGATGTTGCTTGGTATGATGGAAATAGTGGCAGCGAGACTCACCCTGTTGGTACAAAGCAAGCTAATGAATTGGAACTTTATGATATGAGTGGTAATGTTTACGAATTGTGTCAAGATAGGAAAGGTTCTTATTCAAACTCCTCCCAGACGAATCCTACTGGTCCTACAAGTGGAATTGGCTTTGTATGCCGTGGTGGTAGCTGGGACCATTCTCCGAGGTATTGCCGTTCGTCTAGCCGTTGTCTCGACTCGTCGGGCCGTTTGTATATGCACCTTGGGCTCCGCTTGGTTCTCTCCGAGTAACGACATTTTTTTGGAGAAAACCATCTCGACAGACATCGAATCATTAACCATCGGCGTAGCCGATTTTTTCAGAAGAAATTATGAAGGTAAAGATAGGAATGAATAAATCTCTATTATTGTTTTTGTTTTTTGTGCTTCATGCATTTGATATTTGTGCGCAAGAGTTGATGGTAAAATCCTTCAATGTGGCAGAAAATGATATATCGGCTCAGGTTCAATCGCGAATGGATTTGAATGATAAGAATTGTGCATTGGTAAAAGTTGGTATAGCCCTTGAAGGTGTGCAATTTGAAGGAAATATCTTGGGAAATGTAATTCATAAGTTAGGTGAATATTGGGTATATATGCCACAGGGTAATTCTATGTTGCGCATATCGCATAGGGATTACACACCACTCATGGTCAATTTCTATGATTATCGTATAGGGAAATTAGAAAGTGGAAAAACGTATGTACTTACTTTGGTAAAGCCTAATAATTCTTCAGTACCAAAATATTCCCAAAAGCAAACTCAGATGTATAATATAATAGTAAAGAGTAGCTTAAAGACAACTTTGTTTGGTGGAATACCTTGCCCATTGAAAGGATTAATGGCTTATGTAAATAAAAAAGGGAATTCTTATGAATATGTTGTAGATGCTGGCAAAGGCTCGGATTCCTGGTGGGAAAATAAAGGTCTTTATAAAATTCAGATTCCTGCAGCCATCGGTGACAAGTTGACAATTGAATGTTATGGATACCAAACGGCAACAGTTAGTGTTTCAGAATCGAGTAATACTACATTTAATATAACAATGCAGCCTCAGAAGATTCTGCCTCGATTCGAAGTGATAGATTCTGTTACAAAACTTCCTTTGGCAGGAGTTCTTATATACAAGAATTTAAAAAAATATGAATCTTATTTGGGTAGGATACCTTGCAATCGTGAAGGGTATAATCAATTTAAGTATGATGAAGTAAAAGAAACCAATATTCAAGGTATTGTACAAACCTCTAGTTATTGTAACATAGAAGATGTCTTCACGATAGTATATCCTAAATTCAAAATTTGTAAAGGGCATCTAAAAGGTCAAACGCCTTATAGGATAGAGCTAGTCCCTTATGACGATGAAAGAATTCTTAAAGTAGTAATAAGAATTCGGGGAGTGGATGAAAAAGATATATTTGAGGTCGTAAATAAGCAATCCGGTGAATCTAAAAAAGTAGCAAAAGGAAAATCTTGTACTCTTATGTCGAAGTTGGGAGATACAATAGAAATAACCCGAAAAGGCTTTCGACCAATCTATATTTTATTTAATAACCATATAAATGATGATATCTTGGTCTCTCCGCAAAAAGGTAAGGCTAGCGATAAGCAAGTTGTTGATTTTTAAATAGTATTTTATGATTAAAAGATTATTTGTCTCTTTCATTCTATATTTATTGGTTCTATCCTCTGTTTTTGCTCAAAAGCTAACAATAGAGTCGTTTAAGTTGTCTGAGAATGATATTTCTGCCCAAACTCAGCCCCGCAAAGACTTGAACGACAGGAATTGTGCCTTAGTAAAAGTACAGTTCGTGGGTACAATTTCCGAGGTGGAAGGGAACGTTGTCAAGCCTTTGGGTAATCATGGCAATGAGACCTGGGTGTATATGCCTCAAGGTTCAAGGCAGCTGAAGCTCCTTACTCAAAGCTATCTCCCGGTGATGTTGACATTTGCTGATTATGGGGTAGAGAAACTGGAGAGTAATCGTACATATGTCTTAGTAATGACAAAACCTATGGCTAGTGTTGGACAGCAGAAGCAAACGCTTACCATCAGATATACTCCTTCTACAGCTATAGTGCTTGTAGATAACAAGATGGTGAGAGGAAGTAATGGTGTAGCAAAGACCACTTTGCCTGTAGGTCAACATTCATTTGTTGTTGCTTGTGATGGTTATGAATCAGAAGAGGGTACTGTTAAGTTAAAGGCATCAGCACCAAGCAATTTGCAGATACAACTTTCTAAGGATATTGTTGCTGAAGTGTCTAATGTAAACAATGCAGTACAATCTATTCCTTCTACTTCCCTTTTTCAATCTACAGCAATAACTTCAGATAATAGTTCTAGTACTTCTGCGACATCTGGTGCTAGTGAGATTTCTATTCCTCTGAAAAATGGCATCAGTATAGAAATGGTGAAGGTTGAGGCAGGTACATTTATGATGGGTGCAACCTCTGAGATGAAGAATTCTTTAAAACAGGAGAAACCTGTTCATCAGGTTATCTTGACTAATGACTACTATATGGGTAAGTACGAGGTGACTCAGGCTTTGTGGAAGACCGTGATGGGTAGTAACCCTTCTTCTTTCAATGGAAACGACCTTCCTGTAGAGAATATAAGTTGGAATGATTGCCAAAAATTCATAAGCAAACTAAACAGTATGACAGGTAGAAAGTTCCGTTTGCCGACGGAAGCAGAATGGGAATATGCAGCCCGTGGCGGCAAGAAGAGCCGTGGTTATCTGTATAGTGGAAGTAATAACATTTCTGATGTGGCTTGGTATGATGGTAACAGTAAAAATGAGACACATCCTGTCGGAATGAAGCAAGCTAATGAATTGGGAATTTATGACATGAGTGGCAATGTTTCGGAATGGTGCCAGGATAGGTTTGGGGCTTATTCTAGTTTGTCTCAGACAAATCCTATTGGTAGTGTGAGTGGGACGTGCCGTGTGTACCGTGGTGGTGATCAAATAAACAATTCGAGGCTCTGTCGTTCGTTGTTCCGTCTAGCTGACTCACCAGACAGGCGTCTCATCAATTATGGGCTCCGCTTAGTCCTATCCGAGTGAATTCCTTGTTATTAATTTGGTAAAATCGAAAAATATCATTATCTTTGTCCCAAAATTTAAAAATATGAACGCTGAGGAATTATTACATATCATACGAATGGGTGAAACATCAACTGTACAGTTCAAAGAACGTATGGATGATGCTTATAAGCTGGGGTGTGAACTTACCGCTTTTAGCAATAGCTTTGGTGGACAGTTGTTGATTGGAATCAATGATAAAACTGGTGTACTTAACGGGCTGTCTTTTGATGAATTGCAGAAGATGACAACGTTGTTGAGTAATACTGCCTCAGAGAATGTGAAACCTTCTATATTGATAAAAACGCAAACTGTCGATGTTGAAGGACAAGTGATACTGGTTGTTTCAGTCCCTGAAGGAAAAAATAAGCCTTATAGAGACAATAAAGGAATTATTTGGGTGAAGAATGGTTCTGACAAACGGAAGTTATTTGATAATTCAGAATTGGCAGATATGATGACAAGTCATATCGTATATCGTCCTGACGCACAGGAGATAGAAAATGCTACAGCTGATGATTTGGATGAGTCAACTCTAAAGGATTTTTTACTTCACCGTTTTGAGACAGCATGTAAAACCCAAGGAATAAGTGCGGCTACGATAAACCAAATGTCTGTCAACGAATTAGCAAGGTATATTGGCTCCGGGCTAGATATAGAGAACTTGTTGAAAAATATAGGTCTCGTATTGCCTAGTGGAAACTTAACATTAGCTGCCTTATTGCTTTTTGGTAAATCACCACAGCGTTATTTCCCCGCTTTGACCATAAAATGTGTGAACTTTTGGGGGAATGACATTTCTGGTACAGAATTTAGGGATAAGGTGAATAACGTTGATATGGAAGGCAATTTGAAACATCAATATGATATGGTGATGGCATTTTTGACCCGTAATTTGAAACGTATTCAGGTGTCTTCAGAATTTAACAGTTTGGGAAAATTGGAAATTCCTGTAGAATCTTTGTCAGAAATCGTTGTTAATGCATTGGTGCATAGATCGCTAACATGGCAAGCGCCTATTCGTGTCCTGGTTTTTGATGATAGGGTGGAAATTCATAGCCCAGGTGAATTGACTCATGGCTTGACCGTGGATGATATAAAAAGAGGTGTTTCTTTCCCAAGAAATAGCTTGTTGTTTGATAATGCTATTTATTTGTTACCTTATACAGGTATTGGTAGTGGCATATTACGAACTATTCGCTATGATTGTGATGTGGAATTTCGTAACGAACCTACGATTCATGAATTTGTGGTCATCTTTTGGAGAAGTAACCAACAAGGAGAGAAAGTAACTATCAAAAGTAACTATCAAGAGCAAAAAGTAACCATCAAAAGTAACGGTCAAGAAGAGAAAGTAACTATCAAAAATAGTGGTATGTTATTGTCTATGCGTCAGAAGCAAGTTATAGATTATTGTTCTATACCTCGTACGGCGCAGGAGATTATGGATTTTTTGGGGATATCAAATCAGTCAAAGAACCGTAAGAAATATATAATTACTTTGGTGGAGGTGGGAGTTCTGGAAATGACTATACCAAGTTTTCCTAAGGACAAAAGGCAAAAATATAAGAAGGTTTGAGGCGCTTGGTAAGTGACATCAGATAAAACCGTTTAAATATTGATAGAAAATTAATGTTGGAAAGATTAATATGAAGAAAACGCTGTTATTTTTATTATTTGTGCTTCACACAATTGTTGCTTTTGCACAAGAACTTACGGTCAAATCCTTCAAACTAGCAGAAAACGATATATCTGCCCAGACTCAGCCTCGCAAGGATTTGAACGACAGGAATTGTGCATTGGTGAAAGTGCAGTTCGTGGGTACAATTTCCGAGGTGGAAGGAAATGTTGTCAAGCCTTTGGTGAAGCATGACAATGAAAACTGGGTGTATATGCCACAAGGTTCAAGGCAGCTTAAGATTCTCACTCAAAGTTATCTCCCAGTAATGGTAACATTCGCTGATTATGGGGTAGAAAAATTGGAGAGTAATCGAACTTATGTTCTGATTCTCGTCAAGCCAAGTAGTCAGAATGAACCGGTGGATGCTGGAGGCAATTTCTATGCGATTAGTGTTCAGCCGAGGAATGCAGTTGTCTCAATAGATGGTATTCAGCAGAATGTGTCATCCGATGGTGAATATTCCGCCATGCTCCCTTATGGCATTCATACTTATAAGGTGGAGGCTGGTGGCTATATCAGCAAGAGTGGCTCCTTCTCTGTGAGCAGTGGCGATATGACTCCTATCAGTGTCAGTTTGGTTTCTGCCTTAGCGACCATCTCTGTAACCTGTCCTACTCCAGCCGTATCGCTCTATGTAGATAAGAAGTCTGTAGGTAATGCTCCTTGGAGTGGTAGTTTAAGGGAGGGTATGCATTTGGTGGAAGCCAAGAAGAACGGCTATCGCAGTCAGCGGAAAACCATCCAGTTGTCGCAACAGCAGAAGTTGGATGTCGCTTTTGGTGAGCTGATAGCGATTCAAGGTAATCTGTCTGTAAACTATAAGCCTTTTGGTGCAGATGTCTATGTGGATGGCAAGAAGTTGGGGCAAAGTCCTCGTGTTTTTAATGGCTTGTTGGTGGGCAATCATCAAGTGGAGGTGAGAAAGGATGGCTATGCAACAAATAAAAAGTCTGTCATGATATCTGAGGGACAGACAGCGAGCATCTTTGGCACTTTGTCTTCAAACACAGCCTCTTCCTCTAATGGCTGTGCCTCCAGCTCTTCTGTTTCATCTGGCAGTAATGTGATTTCTATCCCTGTAAGGAATGGCATAACGATTGAAATGGTGAAGGTTGAGGCTGGTACTTTTATGATGGGAGCTACTTCTGAGATGCAGAATCCTTATGATGATGAAAAACCGGTTCATCAGGTTGCTTTGACCAATGATTACTACATGAGTAAGTATGAGGTGACTCAGGCTCTGTGGCAAGCTGTAACTGGAAAAAATCCTTCAAAATTCAAGGGTGATAACTTGCCAGTGGAGCGGGTTAGTTGGAATGATTGCCAAGTGTTCATCAGAAATTTGAATAATATGACTGGCAGAAATTTCCGTTTGCCAACAGAGGCGGAATGGGAGTATGCCGCTCGTGGTGGTAAAAAAAGCCGTGGTTATCAGTATAGCGGAAGCAGTAACATCTCTGATGTGGCTTGGTTTGATGATATCAATAGAAATAAAAAACATCCTGTTGGAACGAAGCAAGCTAATGAGTTGGGGCTTTATGATATGAGTGGTAATGTATGGGAATGGTGTCAGGACAGGTATGGTTCATATTCTAGTTCATTTCAAAAAAATCCTACTGGTGCAATTATGGGCGAGTATCGTGTATTTCGTGGTGGTAGGTGGGGGGCTATTGAAAGTATCGGTCGTACGTCGTGCCGTAGTTACTGCACACCTGATTTTTGTTACTTCAACCTAGGGCTCCGTTTGGCTCTTTCTGAGTAACGGTATCTTTGTAAAAAACGTCCAAACCAAAATGATACATGTATTGATATGAAGAAATTCTTATTATTATTGTTATTTGTGTTTCAGACAATAGTTGTTTGGGCGCAAAAGCTAACAGTAGAGTCCTTTAAGTTGGCAGAAAATGATATTTCTGCCCAGACTCAGCCTCGCAAGGATTTGAATGATAGAAATTGTGCATTGGTGAAAGTACAGTTCGTGGGTGCCATTTCTGAGGTGGAAGGTAATGTTGTCAAGCCTTTGATGAAGCATGGCAATGAGACCTGGGTGTATATGCCACAAGGCTCAAGGCAGCTGAAGCTCCTTACTCAAAACTATCTCCCAATAATGGTGACATTTGCAGATTATGGGGTGGAGAAACTGGAGAGTAACCGGACTTATGTCTTGGTAATGATAAAGCCTATGGCTAGTGTTGGACAGCAGAAGCAAATGCTTACCATCAGATATACTCCAACTTCAGCTACAGTGCTTGTGGATAACAAGATGGTGAGAGGAAGTAATGGCGTTGCTAGGATAACCTTGCCGGTAGGTCAGCATACTTATATTGTTGCAAGTGATGGATATGAATCAGAAGAGGGTATGGTAAAGTTGAAGGCTTCTGCTCCAAGCGACTTGCAAATAAGGCTTTCAAAGGAGGTAACTGTGGCTGTGTCTAATGCAAATGATGTAATGCAAGATAATGTTTCTACAAGTTCGACATCATCTTCACAATCTGCAACTACTTCTTCAGGTTTCTCTTCAACTTCTTCTGTTTCATCTGGCAGTAATGAGATTTCTATCCCAGTGAAGAATGGCATCACTATTGATATGGTAAAGGTTGAGGCTGGTACCTTTATGATGGGTGCAACTTCTGAGATGCAGGATCCTTATGATGATGAAAAATCTGTTCATCAAGTTACTTTGACTAATGATTACTATATGGGTAAGTACGAGGTGACTCAGGCTTTATGGAAAGCAGTGATGGGAAGTAATCCTTCTAATTTCAAGGGGGACTACCTTCCTGTGGAAATGGTTAGTTGGGATGATTGCCAAGAATTTATTGGCAAACTGAATAGCATGACAGGTAGAAAGTTCCGCTTGCCGACAGAAGCAGAATGGGAATATGCTGCCCGTGGAGGCAAGAAAAGCCGTAGTTGCCAGTATAGTGGTAGCTCTAATATCGCTGATGTGGCATGGTATAAAGATAATAGTGGCAACAAGACTCATCCTGTTGGCACGAAGCAAGCCAATGAGTTAGGTTTTTATGACATGACTGGTAATGTTTGGGAATGGTGCCAGGATTGGTATTACTCTTATGTAAGCTCATCTCAGACGAATCCTAGAGGTGCTGTAAGTGGGTCGTACCGTGTGTACCGTGGTGGTAGCTGGTACTACAATGCGAGGTGCTGTCGTTCGTCGTGCCGTTTCTACGTCACTCCAGACTGCCGTTATTACTACCTTGGGCTTCGCTTGGTTCTCTCCGAGTAACGACATCTTTTCTAAAACGTCCTAAATATATAGTCATGTTGGTATAACAGATTTTTATAGAGTTGATAAATTCTGATATGAACAAATTGGTAGAATACAATATTGGGTATAAAATGATAGATATATTATTAACTCAACCCTGTTCGTTTTCGCAACTTGGTAATCGAGACAGCCAAGAGGATTCCTTCTGCCCCACTGTAAGTGATGAGCAAACTTCCTTTTTTGTGGTTTGCGATGGCGTGGGCGGAAGAGAACATGGGGAGGTGGCAAGTCAATTGGTGTGCCAAACCATAGAAGACCTGTTGACGGATGGTGATAGCTCGATGTTAACAGCGGAAGATGTTTTGTCTCTTGTTGAGGAATCGTACCACACCTTATATAATAATAGAGCAATAAGCCCGAATATGGCTACGACCTTAGCCATGATGGTAAAAACTGATAGAGGAATGTTGGTGGCTCATCTTGGTGATACCCGTATCTATCAGGTTCGTAAGGACAAAGGGGTGATTTTTTGTACTAAAGATCATTCGTTGGTCAATAACTTCCTAGATAGTGGACAGATTACTCTAGAGAAGGCTAAGAATCATCCCCAAAGGCATGTTATCACAAAATGTATATTTGTGACAGGTAATAGGGAAGATTATCAGACTCCATCCATCACACTCATTCGGGATATTCAGCCATATGACATTTTTATGCTTTGTACGGATGGAGTATATTCAAAACTAGGGGATGAAGCCATTTCGGAAATACTCTCAGCGGATGGGGCTTTGAAAGAAAAGGCAAGGGAGATGGCAGCTTTGTGCAGAAATAGTAGTGATAACAATACTGCCTATCTCGTGGAAATAGCTGATGTGAAAGGAGAAGAACAGAGAAAGAACAATGTAATGTATGAAATTAAGAGTCCGAAGAAGTCGATTTGTTGTAAGATTTTAGACTTCGTCAGAAAAACTATAGGTTTCGTCAGAGAAACTTAAATCTCTAAATAACATGTTCTTGAATATTTGTAATCAAGAGAAAAATGTTGTATCTTTGCATCAGAAAAAGAAAAAATAACATATTATAAACCCTTTAAAATAAATGGATTATGGATACTCAGGTTATAAACAAGAATGCTAAGAATGAGAATGCTAAGGATACTTTGAAGAAAGGCGCAGCCTTGGCAGGTGCGGCTGGCTTAGGTGCTGGTGCAGTAGTTTCTGCTGACGTAATCAGAGGTGATGAGGGGGAACTGGATATTGTAGATCCTATTTCTCCACTGGAAGTTGCCGACGCAACAAATGGTCAAACTACAGGCCAATATGTCACAAATCCAGAGGAACAGCCGGAAACAGTTGAGGCTCATGTAGCAACAGAAACTTCAGCTAATCATGTTTCGTCTTCAGCAGAACCTCAACCGCAGGAATCTCCTGCTCATCATGAGGATAATATGGTAGCTGACACCACTCCTACTCCAGCTCCATCCCCATCCCATGAAGGGGTGATTGATACGAATGATATCCCAGATGTGGATCCCAATCTTGTAGCCCAGAACTTAACTGATGATGTGATCATGGTTGACCCTACAGACAATGATATGGGTAATCTGGATATAGCAGCCGTAGGCACAGTTGAAACTGTGGATGGACAGGTGCTGTCGGCAGCACAGTTTACTGGTGACAATGGTGAGACTATTTATGCAGTGGATGTGGATGGTGACAATACTTACGACGTAGTGACAGATGATTCCGGCAATGTGCTGGCTGATATGCCTTCTACATTGACGGTGAGTGATTCGGAAAATATCGTGAGTGTCAATAATGGTGATACTGGCTATCTTGCCCAAAACGAGCATGACGATATTCCTGAGGATGGTTTGGACAACCCAATGGATGATGTGGTTGACTTGGGATAAGAAGTTAAGGATAAGATATATTTTACCAAAATAGCAAGTACGATTATGAGTTATAAATATATATTGCTTTCCCTGTTGATGGTCTTTGGTATGACTTCGCAGGTTTCGGCACAGAAAAGAGCATCTGCTAATAAAAAGGCAAAGCCTACGGTCAACGCTGATTCCGTAGAAGTAAGAAAATTGATTGATGCAGCCAAGAAGGGTGATGGAGATGCCCAAAACACATTGGGAACCTATTACTATGCTGGCAAGAAAGTGAAACAAAGCTATGAGGTGGCTTTGAAATGGTTTAGTATGGCTGCCAAGCAAAAGCACGTCAAGGCGATAGCCAATATGGGACTATGTTATCAGCTGGGACATGGTACGAAGAAGGATTCAATCATGGCTGTGAAACTCTACAAAGAATCAGTCAAGGCAGGCAACAGTGAATTGGTTAAGCAGCGTGAGGATAATCTGGAAAAGAGTCATTCTGCTTTTGATGTTCGTCTCCTTGCCGACTTGTATGATAATGGATGTGGCGATGCTGTGAAGAAAAATCAACCACTTGCCTTAAAGTATTATAAGATGGCTGCAGACAATGGAGATGGATTCTCTGCTTACAAATATGGTGAGAGTCTCTGTAATGGCAAGGGCATCAAGGTGGATAAGGCAAAAGGTGCTGTTTATCTGAGTAAGGCGGTGAAACATCATATTCCTAATGCCATGATGTTGTTGGGCAATTTATTGTATAAGGGTGACGGTGTGCAGCAAGATTATGTAAAGGCAATGAATCTCTATAAGCAGGTAGCTGTAAAAAACAATCCGGTAGCTATGTGGAATGTTGGTATCATGTATAAGAAGGGCTTGGGGGTAAAGCAAAACTATCTCATAGCCTTGCAATGGTTGACAGAGGCTTCTAACAAAGGTATGAAGACTAACTTCATGAAGCAACTGGCAGATGAAAATGTGGAAATCAACGATGGATGGAAGGGAACGGACTTTTATACCTTTATTCATGCCATGAGTAACATGGAGGCAACTTCTCCTGATTTTGCTGCAGCTGTCAAGGAACTAACTGTATTGGAAAAGAAAAATCTGCCAGTGGCATCTACTCTCTTGGGGCGTTGCTATGCAAACAAGACCTGGAAGAAAGCCAATGACAAGAAAATGCTGGCATATTATGAAAAATCTGCCAATGCAGGTGAGCCTTACGCTTGTTATCTACTTGCCCAGTTGCATTATACAGGAAGCAAAGCTGTCAAGACTGACAAGAACAAGGTTGTGGAACTTTATGAAAAATCTGCGGAAGGTGGTTATGCTCCTGCCATGTGCGAACTTGGTGATTTGTACTTTGCTGGTAAACTTGTCAATAAGAACGTTACCAAGGCAATAGAATATTATAATGAGGCTTTGGTAAATGGGTATCTTACCAAATCTGCCGCCACCAACTTGTCTTTCTGTTATCAGCAGGGTCTTGGCGGTTTGAAACAGAATGAGAAAACTGCAAATGAAATCTTAAAACGTGGCAAAGAGGGGAATCTTTGGATGAACCTTTTGCGTGAAATCTCATTTGAATAAATCATAATTCGATAGCGGATGTTTTGCAGACATCCGCTATTCTCAATACAAAATGTGTATGAAAAGATTAATGTCAATCTACATTTGTCTGGTGCTAGTTGCCTTGGCTTCTGTGGCACAAAACAAGGTTTCTTTTAAAACGGAAGAATTGAAGGAGGTTGCTAACAAACTCAAACTTGACAGTCTGGATACGCTAGGCGTAGGTTATTCTTTTGTGGCAAAAAATAAGCACCAGTTGGTCATTCGGAAAAATGGCGATGACATGATAGAACACATCGGCATCAAACTTTTTCCTATGGGGTATCGCCAGCAAGTTTATGTGGACGTGCTTGACTTCTTGGAGAGTGGTCTTCTTTGCAATGTTTATCATTTGACAAGAAATCAGTTGAAGTATATGGATGCCAAGTTTATCAGAGGCAGTTGGAATCAGATGCTAACCCTTTCGCCTTCGGCATCCTATTCTCTGAACAAGGTTAATGAGAAGGCTTATCAAGCTATTTGGAAAGAAGGTAATGCGGAGAAAATCAATCTTCTCATTCCTATCAAATATGATTTCCTGATGAATGCCCCTCGTAAGGAGTTGGAAGCTAACTTTATAAGAGACTTAAAGGCTTATAGAATAAAACAAAAGTCAGTGGATTGTGCTGTTGATGTGGCAAGATTGACTGTTGTGAAGGATGGTTCTGATACCTTATATATGTTGCCAGGGAAGCATTATAATCTGGAATCCATAACCAATACTACTTTTTTCAAATTAAAAGATAGTGTGGAATATGTGCCGGTTTTTGACCCGAAGTATCCTGTACAGACAATAGCAAATACTTTATTGTTGGATTGCGACAGGGTTCCTGAGGCTAAGATCTCTCTTACTGTAATCGGGAGTGATAAGAAGAATTCTACGATCTTGATTCCTGTTAGACAGTTGATAGCTTTTGCAAAGAGTCAAGGATGTGTGCCTTATTTCGGATATGAGGAAACGAAAGATGGTAAATTGCAAGGAGGCTTGTTCTTATATAATAAGGAACTGGGTTATGACCATGTGCTAAGCCTGTCGTGTGATGTGAAAGATATAGCTACAGACAAGTTGGTATTCACTTCTCGTGCTTATCTTTTCATTCCTACCACCAATGTGAAGAATCTATATAATGACATTAAATCCAAAAAATGACAAAATGATGAGAGGCTTTATTTTAACGATTATTCTAGGCACATTTTCATTGCTTGGTGTGGCACAAGATCATATTGAGGCAATCAATGAAATCAAACTCTCTGGCAAATATTTTACAGCAGAGGCTACGGCTTCTAATGTTGATGAAGCCCATCAGCTGGCCTTGATGAGCTTGATGGAAAACATTTCAGGTTATTGTGAGGAAATGGAACTGCCAGAAATTTCGGAAGATAAGGTCAAAAAGGCGTTACTTTCTAAGAGCGTAAAGCGTGGTGAGGCTGTTATGATCTTGGTATATGTGCCAAAAGACATAGTAAAGGTTCATGACACGGTGACTTTTACACCCAATAATCATGTGGCAGGGGCAAGTGCTCAGACAAATAACCTGTCAAATACCCCGATTGATGTTCCGGATATAATCAAGCAAATTTGTAATATCGATACCTATGCCAGTATGCAATATTTGTTGAATTTGGCAGAGGACAATGGACTGATAGATTCCTGGGGGAAGCAGCGCCTGATGAGCAATCCTGATGATTGCTATATGATTATGGTAAATATTGACCGCCAGATTAAAGGGGTTCTTTCTCCTATGATGAATGGACAAAGAAAAAATGTAAAGACTGGGGACATGATGAATTCGGAAAGTATGAACATTTTTGCGAATTGTGTACCTTTCTGTGTATTAATAAAATAGATATATGAAGAAGTATATTTTTATATTGTGTGTCATGTTGGCTTGTTTGTTGCATTCCAAGGCACAAGTGAAATTCCAGTTTAGCGATGGAATTTATAACCAGACGTTCAAATCGCAAGTTGAACGAAATGTCTCCTCTTTGCTCACAGAAATCAATAGGGCAGAGAAAAGCGGAAGTGAGATTTTAAATCTTTCTTCGGTCAGAATGGATAATAATGGTCGTAATGGCTTGACAAGCCTTTGGAGAAATATCCATTTCCGTTGTGAGTGGAATAACAACGTTCAACCTTGTATTAAGGATATTACGGGTTATGAGATTAGACAAATCCCTGTGGAGATGAAACCTTTGGATAATACCTATAAGGGTGAGTTGCACAAAGAATTGACAATTAGTTTTAGCAAGGATGGGGTTATCACTGGTGTACGAACTGCTATAGATAATAACTCCTATCTTTCTATCCTTCGAGGCGGTAAGTCTAATCTTGACATGCGAATGAGAAGAGAGATATTGAAGTTTGTCGAGGACTTCAGAAGTTATTATGTCGAAAAGAATGCGGCTGCTTTGGAGGAAATCTTCAGCGATGATGCTCTCATCATCACGGGACGTGTCATCAAAACTATGGGAAAAAGCCAGACGGACGGCATATCACAACAAGTAAGGGAAAAGGTTGTTTATAGCAAACAAAGCAAACAGCAATACATCAATAACTTGAAGGCTTTGTTTAGAAGTGCAGAGTTCGTGAATGTAGATTTCTCGGATATAGAATTGATGCGACATGGCTCCAATCCTAACTTTTATGGTGTCAGATTACGTCAAAAGTGGGCAAGTCAGCGATATAATGGCAATCAATATGCTGATGATGGCTATGTCTTCTTGCTCTGGGATTTTACGGATGAGACTCAACCGAAAATTCATGTAAGGACTTGGACTCCAAAAAGACCTGGACAAAATGGCGATGATTTCTCTCCTGAAGACTTCTTCATACCTAGTTCTAATCAATAGCTAGTGTAGCTTACCGGATATAATATGCTCGGGATTAAAATGAAGATTGGTATCAAGTGTAGTGGTATAATCGGTATACTGCTATCGTCATATTTTATACAGAAACAAATTTCCCCAACCCGCTTGAGAAAGTAGGTTGGGGTTATTTGTTATGGTATACAGCATAAAAGAAAAACGTTAGTTTTCGCTTTTATCAGTAGCTCAGATTTTGAACCATATCCAAAGGTAGCTGGGTCGCTTTGGCAACCTGTTCTATTGGAAGTCCCATAGCCAGCAAACGTTGAGCAGTTTCTATGTTAGCTTCTATTCTACCTTCCCTTTTGCCGTATCAATAGAGTTCTTGATATCCCGATATGCCATCTTGCTTGCTTCATATCGTTCTTCTACCTGTTTCATACGCTGTTTGTTTTATATCTTATGCAAAGATAAACTTAATATTTGTAACATCCAAACTTTTAGAGCGTTTTTTAAAATTTTCTTCTGTCACAGTCTTCGTTCCTATCCTGATTTATTCAGGTTTCCCTGATTTCTTCAGTAAAGGGG
>ERZ1023619.117-NODE-117-length-23522-cov-42.967657_pt1 | contig 23522 bp, 19 predicted proteins | sample MGYA00380329_ERZ1023619 | MGnify/ENA primary metagenome ERZ1023619 (study PRJEB33179, sample SAMN07448976) | human gut metagenome | biome: Human-gut; feature: Human associated habitat; material: Faeces | host: Homo sapiens | place: India: Bhopal | collected...
AGTCGAAGGAAATCTATACCTTGCCAGCCGAGTTTGGTTGGAGCGACTTAGGCAGTTGGGGCAGCCTCCGCACCTTGCTTCCACAGGATGAGACTGGCAATGCCAAGGTTGGCAAGGACATCCGATTGTATGAATGTAAGAACTGCGTGGTTCATTCAGCCGATGAAAGCAAGGTAGTGGTTCAAGGCTTGGATGGCTATATCGTAGCCGAGAAGAATGGACAACTGCTTGTTTGTTCATTGAAAGAGGAGCAGAGAATCAAGGAGTTTGGAAAATTTTTTAATGTAAGTAGTAAATTTTAAAATCACTAGTGTCCAATAAAACAGGGAAATTCGATCTTTGAAATTGTTGAATTATAGTATTTTATGCAGCATTTTGCAATGAAACGGACTTGATTTTGTAACTTTGCAGCCAAAAAGAATTGGCTACTATGTCTCAAGACAAATATGTTTTCGCTCAACTTACTGCATTTCTGAATAGAACTCAGTTCAACAACTACGTACGCAAGTATGATGGCAACCACTATGTGAAGCACTTCACTTGCTGGAACCAGCTTCTAGCAATGATGTTCGGTCAACTGTGCAATCGTGAGAGTTTACGTGACTTGATAGTTGCATTGGAAGCTCATCGAGCTAAGCAATATCATTTGGGTCTTGGACGTAATTCTATCGTAAAGGCAACTCTTACTTAGGCTAATTAGACTCGTGATTACAGGATTTTCGAAGACTTTGCATTCTATATGATGAAGGAAGCTTGCGAAAAGCGAGAAACCAACATTTTGAATATACCAGTCAAGAAGTATGCTTTTGATTCGACAACAATTCCGTTGTGTCTTGCAACTTTTCCATGGGCAAAGTTCAGAAGTAAGAGGGGAAGAGTCAAAGCACATGTCTTATATGACATAGAAGCTCAATTTCCAGCTTTCTATACTGTGACCACAGCATCAAAGCATGATTCTACTGCAATGTCTTCAATTCCGTATGAACCAAACAGTTACTATATATTCGATTGGGCTTATGATACTTTCAAGGAACTCTATAAGATTCATCTTACAGGTTCCTACAATGTAGTCTGACCCAAAATTAACTTGAAGTACAAAACGGTAAAATGGAAACGAAGAATACTGTACGCATACAGATTAGTGTTGCCATTATCACTTATTGTCTCGTTACTATTGTTTACCATGATATGCAATTGAAACGCTCGACATATAAAGTTTGGCAGATTCTAAACATTTCATTGACGGACAAAACCCACCTGAGAAATCTATTTGATAAGATTATTTTCAACGATGTCAAAGAACTCGATTATCCCCTCTTTAAGGGACTATTTGATTAATTAATTAACGTGTCCAATTTTTATTGGACACTAATGTGTAGATATATCTGCTATGAGTCTTAATAAAAATTCGATAAAAAATGAAAATAGCATTATTAAACCTTCCGTTAGATAATAATTATGGCGGAAATCTTCAAAGATATGCTCTAATAAAAGTTCTTCAAAAAATGGGGCATGAAGTTGAGCATATTAATCTTAAATTCCATTATACTTTGCCTTGGTATAAGTGGTGGTATAGTTATCCCAAGAGAATAATTTATAAATATGTATTTGGAAGGAAGAATACATGTATATTTATAGAGAAAATGAAGAATAATGAAATGAAAGAAAAAATGCTCTTAACATTAAACTTCTATAATAAGTATATCCCTCATACACCATGTTGTACCAATATTCGACAAGTGAAAAAATATACAGCAAATAAGTATGATGCTTATGTTGTAGGTAGCGATCAGGTATGGAGAAAAGGCTCTGCTACTCAAATTGGATTAAAAAACTATCTTTTGAATTTCACTAAAAACGAAGATGTTGGTAGGTATGCTTATGCCGTCTCATTTGGAGTGTCAGGAAACTTGCTTAATAAAAAAGAAATTGTTTCTTTAGCATCCGATTATTCTTTATTTAATGCAGTTTCTGTTAGAGAACAATCTGGTCTTACTCTCTTGAAGGAGTATGGGTGGAATCTTCCTATACCTTGCTTATGTCTTGATCCGACTTTTTTACTTTCCCAAAAAGATTATATTGACTTGATAGAAGAAAATGAGGTTAAAAATTTGACATCAAATAGAATTTTTACTTATATATTAGATGAATCGGAAAAAACTAAATCTGTCATTGCTTGTTATAGAGAAAAATACAAAACAAATATTGTAGAAGTTTCTTTGCATGACACTTCAACAGTTTCCATATTTCAGTGGCTTAACAATATACGACTTGCGAAATTCGTGATTACTGATTCTTATCATGGCTGTGTTTTTTCAATTATATTTAATAGACCTTTTATCTTCTTAGGAAATGAGAGTAGAGGAAATTCAAGAATTGAATCTTTATTTGAAATGTTGGGAATAAATTCTAAAGAAACAGAATTCATTGATTACGAAAAAGTAAATGTAAAAATAGAGAGACTTAAGAACATATCAATAAACTTCTTATCAAAAATAGGTTAGAATGGAATTCTATTATATATTATACTATTCTCTGTTTTTTAGTTTAATAGGGGAAGTATTACCAATAAAACAAAAAAAATATATTATTGTTGTATGGTGTGTAATATTTACTATTATTGGAGGATTAAGATGGCGAATAGGTGGTGATTGGGATCAATATTACGATCATTTCTTATTTTCAAAGTGGTCAAATATATTTAGTTATGATAGATATGGTAATGGTCAAGAAAAACTCGAACCTGGTTTTGTGTTTGTAAATGTCTTTGTAAAAAGTATTTTTAAGACATTTTACGCTTATAATTTGTTGTTGTGTTGTTTTATACAGATAACTTATTATAAATTTGCCAACTATTTTTTTCCTAAGCATCCTTTGTTGTGTTATTGTTATTTGATGATACAAGCTAGTTATATCTTTCCTGTACGTGCTGGATTTGCAATAGCTATAGCTTTTTGGTGTTGGAAATATATTAAAGAACAAAAACTTAAAAAGTATATTTTTACAATTTTTACAGCATTTCTGATTCATAATCAGGCTATTGTTTTGCTTCCATGTTATTTCCTACGTTATCTAAAGATAAAAAGTGTATATCTACTTATCGCATATCCAATTATCGCAATTTTCGCTTTTAAATTTCAAAGTTATTTTGCACAAATGGCCTTGTTGTTCAGTGGATCTATTGCGGAGAAAGCTCAGATGTATACTGAATGGCAGACTGAAGGTATTTCTAAGGCATCAAATTATGCTGGCTGGATTTTAAATTATTTGTTTTTATGTGTATATTTATTTGTTAGGAAAAAAGAGCGAAAAGAGCGGAGTGATTTTTACAATACATTAGTAAATGCAGTAATGGTATATAATACGATATTTATGGTCTTTTCTAGTGGAATGGGAGATTTGGCTCGATTAGCTTCACAATATTTTCCTGCTCAGTGCATTCTTTTTATAAATAGCATTTTATTTTTTTATAAATACAAGAAAGGTTATATTAAGGTTTGTACAGTAGTTTTTTTGCTTGCATATTTATTGTATAGAATCCCTTCTTTGTGGTCAGGTCCCTTCTTTATGGACTCAAGTGTTCCGTATAAAACAATATTTGATTTTCATTTGGTTTAAATATGAATATTTTAATAGTTTCAAAATGTCCTACGCATCCCACAGATGCGGGAAATCGATGGTGGATATTGTCTCAGGCGGAAATGTTTATAGCATTAGGTCATGAGGTTCATTTTCTTTATATAAATGAGCCTGGTTTAAGAAATAATCCAGCTCCATATATGGAAAGCTTAGAAAAGACATCACTGTATTGGGGAGAACGGTTTCACCTATTTCAGGTTAGTAAACAGCAGAAATTTAAGTTTAATTTGAAAAAGGTTTATCGAAAGAAATTCAATCATAGCCATTGGAAGGTTGATGATCAATATCCTATAGGTTTGGATGATATGGTGAATAAGCTTGATGCGCAATATCACTTTGATGTATGTATTATCAATTACTATTATCTCTCTCGTTTATTTAAGCATATTCATATTCCTAAAAAGGCAATAGCTACACATGATGCCATAGCCTATAAGGATTTGAAGATAGGTATGCCTACAATGTGTATTACAGCTGATACAGAGGCTAAGGCTATGCAGCGTTGTCCTCATATCTTTGCTTTACAGGAGCAGGAAGCTGATTATTTCCAGATTCTTTCTCCTAACAGCAAGGTGTATAATCTGTATGGAAAGTATAATCATCATTCACAGCCTGTAATGGGTAATCAAAAGATGGTGTTCTTGTCTGGCAATAATGAATTTAATCAAAATGGTATCAAATGGTTCTTGAAGGAAGTATTTCCTGTTATAAGAAAATCCTTCCCAAGTGCAGAACTTCTTGTTGGAGGTAGCATTTGTAAGGTCTTGCCTTCTTTAGGAAAGATAGAGGGGGTAAGCGCTATGGGGTACATAGATGATCCTGCAGAATTTTATGCGAAGGCCGATGTTGCTATTAATCCTGTCTTTCAAGGTACAGGTTTGAAGATTAAGACTTTTGAAGCTATTTCTTTTGATAAAGTAACATTGGTACATCCTCATAGTATGGCTGGTGTATTTAGAAAGGATGATGCGCCTTTATTTGCATCAGACAAACCTGAGAATTGGGTAGTTTTTCTCAAAAAGATTTGGGGACACTCCGATGCTATTAATGCCATCAAGCAAAAAGACAAAGAGTACTTGCAAGCGATGAATGAGTTTATAGTAAGCGAGTATAATAGATTCATTAATACATAATTATGACTTCAATGAGTGTATTATTTATTTCTAATTATAATGCTTGGGAAAGAGTTGGAAAAGGAGTGATACCGAGTCACCATTTGTTCGGTATCAATGAGATGATAGATCATTATGCTACTCCTGCTTCAGCAGTCCTCAAGGATCAGTTCGGGGGAGTAATATTGATTTCATAAAACTTGCGAACCCGACAAAATCTGAGTTGTTGAAATTGTATGCTAAGAGTTTTAGTTATGATGTTGTCTATGACGTGTTGACTACTGTATCTAAGCAGTTTGGCGTTCTTAATAAATTTCATTTGTTTAAGCCTCGCTTAGTAACGATTTTCCATCATCCTCCGTTCGACAAAATGATGAAGTATGCTAAGTCTGATTGTTCTGTATTCTTTACGGAAGAATTAATGAATGAAGCACTAAAATGTATTCATGATAATAGACAGATTGTATGTAATAGATGGTATCCAGAGAAAGCGTGGTATGATAAGAACAAACTTACGTTAACCTCAGAAAAAGTATATGATTTTTTGGATACTGGTAAAACTGCTAGAGATCATAATCTTTTCATTCGTTGTATGCGACTTATGCCGAATAAGCGGGCTGTCGTTTTCAGACAATCATTCTATAAGCAAGTATACTGAAATATTAAATAAATTCCTTTTTTTAAAATGTATAACGATATTCAGATAATAATCATGGTCGGCGGCGTTGGCAGCCGCTTCTGGCCAATGTCAACCCCCGATTACCCAAAGCAGTTCATCGATGTGATGGGTGTGGGTCGTTCCCTTATTCAATTGACAGTAGATAGATTGAAGCCAATCTGTCCTGTTGAGAACATGTGGGTAGTGACAAACGAGAAATACATTCGCATTGTCAAGGAGCAAATCCCTGACATGCCAGTAGATAACATATTAGCAGAGCCGGAGGCTCGCAATACCGCTCCATGTATTGCTTATGCCTGCTGGAAGATCCAGAAGAAGCATCCTGATGCCAACATCGTGGTGACACCATCCGATGCCCTGGTCATTAATACCTCGGAGTATCAGCGAGTGCTCAGCAAGGCATTGAGCTATACTTCCGATAAGAACGCCATCGTAACTATTGGTATCAAGCCAAGCCGGCCAGAAACAGGCTATGGCTATATCGCTGCAGCAGAGCCAACATCCGTAGATGAAATCTACAAGGTTGAGGCTTTCAAGGAAAAGCCCAACCTGGAGACAGCAGAGCAATACCTTGCCGCCGGCAATTACTATTGGAATGCCGGAATCTTCGTATGGAACATTGATACCATCAGCAAGGCAATCCGAACCTTCCAGCCAAACCTTGCCAGCATCATGGACGAAATGGCACCTTCTTTCTATACCGAACAGGAGAAAGAGGTAGTTGGCAAACTCTTCCCAACCTGCGAGAAGATAAGCATTGACTATGCCGTGATGGAGAAGTCGAAGGAAATCTATACCCTACCAGCCGAGTTTGGCTGGAGTGACTTAGGCAGTTGGGGCAGCCTCCGTACCCTGCTTCCACAAGATGAGGCTGGCAATGCCAAGGTAGGCAAGGACATCCGATTGTATGAATGCAAGAACTGCGTGGTTCATACAGCCGATGAAAGCAAAGTAGTAGTTCAAGGCTTGGATGGCTATATCGTAGCAGAGAAGAATGGACAACTGCTTGTTTGCTCTTTGAAAGAGGAACAAAAAATCAAAGAGTTTGGAAAATAATTAATTAGTGTTTTTATAATGTGGCAGTTCTTGTGTTTATTGTTTTAAAATAGTTTCTATTTTGCATGTAAAAAATGAGTAAAAAGTGAAATATGACGAAGAAGAAAATAACATGGATTACACCGACATGTTTTGTTGATGTGGATCTCCCAATTATAAAAGAATTACAATCAGTATATAATATTCATTGGATTGTCATATTACGTCCAAAAGATGGGGAAAATACAAAAGCATATATTGATGACACTCTAGGAAATGATAAAATGGTATATATATCTTATGAGTGGCAAAAACATAGAATGCGTTCGTTAAAAAACATTTTTTTTATCTTTAATCTAATTCGAAAGATAAAGAACGATAATTCTGATGTTTATTATACGTCTGAATATGCTATGCCTTGTGGTATATGGTTTTATAAATGGCTGTTGCCTATTGGAAAAACAATTGCTGCTTGCCATAATGTAACAACTCCCAATGGAGCAAGTAATGAAAACTTTGTGCGTTTTTACACGGCAAAATGGTTAAGTACATTTAGTAATATTCAGACATTTTCAAATAGCCAAAAAAAAGCGCTTCTTAATAAGTATGATAATAAAAATGTTCTGATGGCCCATTTAGCGTTGAAAGATTATGGTAATCCAACTAAAAAAGTCGCAAAGAATGATATAACTTTTTTAGTATTTGGCAATATTATAAAGTATAAGCGTATTGATTTGTTATTAAAGGCTGCTAATATATTAAATCGAAAGGGAATCTTTAATTTTAAAATTAAGATAGCGGGTAATTGTAAAGACTGGGCAAGTAATTATGCTCCACTTATAGAACATCCTGAAATCTATGATTTAGATATTATGCGAATACCTAATGAGGCAGTTGCTGATTTATTTGCAGAAAGTGATTATTTTGTCATGCCTTATCAGGATATTGCACAGAGTGGTGCTATAACAGTAGCGTTTAGATATAATCTTCCTGTATTGTGTTCTGACATAGAACAATTCTCTGAATTTGTCACAGACGGGGTTACGGGATTTACCTTTAAAAGCCAAGATGAACAGGCACTTGCTGATAAGATGGAGTGGATACTGAACAATCATCAGCAAATCTACAATTCTGTTAAAGCTAACGAACAGAAGTTTGTTGATGAAAACCTGTCTTTGGCATCTATAGTCAATAAATATAAAGCTTTTTTCGATGCGCTATGAGTAAACCTAATTTGGCAAATAAAAAAGAGTGTACGGGCTGCCTTGCTTGTGTTTCTTCATGTAACAAGAATGCTTTAAGTTCATATATTGATGAAGAAGGACATCTGGCTGTACGTTGTAATACCGAAAATTGCGTTCTTTGTCATAACTGTGAAAAAGTTTGTCCGGTAGTTTCACATTATGATTATAAAGGAAACTTTGAATCTAAGTTCTATGCTGCCTGGAATTTAGATAATAATATTCGAAAACGAAGTGCCTCTGGTGGAGCTTTTGCTGCTATGGCATTATATGTTTTGGAGCAAGGTGGCTACGTCTTTGGTGCAGCTAATGTTGGTGTATGTGATATTAAGCATATATGCATTGATAATAAGAAAGATCTTGCATTGTTGCAGGGGTCAAAATACACTCAGTCAAATGCTGAGACATCATATTTGCATGCATATAAATTACTGAAAGGCGAAAAGATTGTCTTGTTTTCTGGAACGGGATGTCAGATAGCTGGACTTCTCTCATTCTTAAAACATAAAGTATATTCTGGTCGTCTGATAACTGTTGATTTAATTTGCGGTGGTGTTCCCTCGAAATTATTGATAAATAAGTTTTTTGAAAGTGAGCCTTATAAAATTAAAAAAATTCTTTCTTTTAGAACTAAGGAGAGTGGATGGAAGAGTGCTGGCTTTAAATATAATATGAAGACAATAGACGACAATGGATATGTTCATGATTATTCAAACGTAAAAAACTTTATTACTGATGGTTTTTGCTCAGAATTAACGAATAGATATTCATGTTATAATTGCCAATATAATGGTATATCACGTAAGGTAGATTTTACGATTGGAGATTTATGGGGGGATAACTTGTATGAATCTGAGCATTACAATGGAATCTCCTTGGTGATAGCTCATAATCAACAATCTGTAGATTTATTAGATCAAATGTCTAAATTCCTTCATGTTGGAATTACTGATAAAGAAAATGCGATTAAATATAATCATAGAATAGTTAATGGTATATGTAAAAAAGGACAATTATTTGAAAGAAAAAAAATGTCGAAATTGTTTAGAGTATTATCTTCTAAAACGTTGAAACATATTTATGCCAATGACGTAAAGGTCTTTAGTCTTTGGATGATATATAAATTATTGACTAAAATTCGTATTAAATTATTGTAATGAGTTATGAAAATTGGACTTATAACATATCATTTTTCAGTGAATTATGGTGCGATAATGCAGTGCTATGCAACCTGCCGTGCTTTAAAAGAACTTGGTCATGAAGTTAAGATAATCAATCTTAGACAAGAAGAAAAGCATGGTATAAAACATGTTTTTTCTTTGTATAAGGATAAAACTTTGGTCAGATTCATGAATGAGTATTATCCTGAGCAGACTATCTTGTATCATTCTTACGATGAGCTGAAGAAGGCAGACTTAGAATGTGATTGTTTATTGGTAGGAAGTGATCAAGTATGGAACCCATTTATAAGCAAAGATAAGTGTTTGGCGTATTTTTTGGATTTTGGTTCGAAAGAATGTCTCCGAGTTTCTTATGCATCAAGTTTAGGTCTGGAAAAATGGCCAAAAGAGTATGCTCAAATCAAAGATAAGGTAAAACAGGCTCTTTTGCAATTTGATTTTATTTCTGTTAGAGAAAGAGCAGGTCAAAAATTGCTTGCTAACGAATTTGATATACAATCGCAATTGGTTTTAGATCCTACTATGCTTCACGAATCATATCCAGAAATTGTTGATACGATACCAGAGAGAAATGATATAATATGCTATCAGTTTAATCGAAGAGCAGAATTTAAACAGACTGCAAAATTTATATCAAAGCAAATTAATGCTCCATTAAGAACCATAACTAATGTGTATCCTATTCCAGGATTTAGATATTCTTATCCTCCTGATGTTGAAAATTGGATTAAAAAGTTAGCTGGAGCTAGATTTGTAATAACGGATTCTTTTCATGGTTTAGTCTTTAGTCTTCTATATAAAACTCCATTCATCGTTTTTGCTACACCAAATGGTAAAAATAGTAGATTGGAAAATCTGTTAGAATTGGTAGGACTTTCGGATAGATATGTTGTAAATTATAATCCAGAAGAGTTGGAAGCAATACTTAATCGGACTATAGATTATGAAAAAGTTCATGCGATATTAAAAGAAGAGCGAATTAAGTCTTGGGACTTTTTGAAGAATGCTTTGAAAAGATAAATCGTTCATGTTATAAGTTGTCTGTATGTTTATGAAAAAAATAATTATTACGTCACCATCATTAGACCCAACGCAGAATGTTAGCGGTGTATCAAGCGTAGCTAGATTTATAATAGATAATAATCCCAATTATAAGTATCTTCATTTTGAATTAGGAAAGAAGGACGCAGAAAAAGGTGGTTGGCATCGAATTACAAAATTAATTGGTTCATTTTTTAAATGGACAAAATTTATTAATGCACATTCTGATGCGCTTATACACTATAATTTCCCACTTGATGCGAAATCAATTATACGTGACGTACCATTTATGTGTTATGCTTTGCATAAAAAACACAAGATGGTAGTTCATATTCATGGTGGGGTATTCTTGACTTCTCCTAAGATTCCCACTATCTTAAAAGGAATTTTATCGAAGGTGTTTTCATGGAATATTCCTTTTATTGTCTTGAGTGATAGTGAGGTGAAAATTTTGAAAGAACGTTTTCATGCTAAAAATATTTATTGTCTTCCTAACTGTGTGGACTTAAAGGATGCTGAACTTTATGCTAAAGAGCAAAACATAAAATCAGATAAGGCATTGAACTTAGGTTATCTTGGTCGCATAGAGCCTAATAAAGGTATGACGGAACTGTTGGTTGGTTGCATGAAATTAAAAGAAGCAGGAATCCCATTTAAGTTAATTCTTGCAGGAAAAGAACAAACAGAAGGAGAGTTTTTGCCTAGATTTATACAATCTTTAGGTGATAATTTTTCTTATGTAGGTTTAGTTTCCGGAAAAAGTAAGTGCGATTTTTTACGAAGCCTTGATGTTTTAGTAATGCCTACTTATTTTGAAGGTTTGCCGATGTCATTACTTGAATGTATGAGTTATGGTGTTGTGCCAGTCATAACACCAGTAGGATCTATTCCGGAAGTTGTTGTTGATGGTAATAATGGATTATTTATTAAAGTTAAGGATACAGATAGTATTGTGGATGCTATCAGTAAAATTAATTCTGATAGAAACGTCTTGAATAAATTGAGCGTCAATGCACGAGAAACAATCTTTAGCAAGTTTTCACCTCAGCAATATATCAGCCAGTTGAATCGTATTTATCAGGAGGGGTAATGATGTTTGTCCTTTTAAAGAAAAGGTGCATATGTCCGTTTAATCCTACCTGAATTTTAGCGATGTTAAATTATTGTAGAATAAATTTATTCAAAAACTGATACGTTTAACTCACTGATATATAGTGGGGATGTTGTATTGGTTGTTTACCATAGAGATTATGAATATTAACCATGTAGACATCTTTTTAAAAGGGGCAAAAGATAAAGCAACACCTAAGGAATTCTCGCTTTCTGTGATTCATATTCTCCCCAATTGTTCTCCTAATTTGAAAAAGGGGCTGCGTGATGAGTTCTATAAACTCAATGGGCGTTGCGAGATTAATCGCAACAAGGTTGAGCTCAGAGAGGAGAATCCATTGCAAGGATTCTATGGCAGTCGCATCAATGTGGAGGCTATCGTGGGGGTGAATGGTAGCGGTAAGTCTTCCTTGTTCGAAATCATCTATAGAGTAATTAACAACCTGAGTTGCTTATTGAATAGGGGAAAACGTCGTAAAACGGCTGATGACCTCTATTACGTCAAGGACTTGTATGCCGAACTCTATTATGTGGTTAACGGACAGCTTGCCAGAATCTCTTGCCTGGGAGATAAGGTTGAATTCCAAATGGGCAAAGAGGCTTCTGTTACCTTGACTGCTATCAAGGACGGGATGGTAAGCTCAGAGAAGGTATTCATGGCTGATTTCGTGAAATGGGCTAAGGAAAACTTCTTCTATACGATAGTTACCAATTATAGTTTGCAGGCTTTTAACGCCAATGATTATAAAAGGGAACGTTGCTTGATTCTGAAAGATGGCCTGGATGATACCATGGCTGAAACTCAGGCAGAAGGTCATGTCTGGATGGATAGCTTGTTTCATAAGAATGATGGATATATGACTCCTATCGTATTGAATCCTTATCGTGACGAAGGTATCTTTGACCTGAATAAGGAGCATCATCTTACTCTTTACAGACTATCTGCCATTTTGATATATGCACAGGTACACGATAGGCGTTTCATGGAGAATTATGACCTGGATGATATTCTCTATGAGTTTGATTCAAGTTCTCTTGAAAAAAAGTACATAGAGAAATATCGGATAGAATTTAAAGTGTATGATGACTATAAGTTCTCGCCACTTGAACATAACGACATCGGTACAGAGATATTAAAATGTTATGGAGTCATGAATCGTTTGAATTTCGATGATGCCCTGCAAAAAACAGCCGCCATGTATCTTATCTATAAGACCTTTGCGATTGCCAATAGTTATCCAGCCTATGAGGAGTTTTCTGGCTTGGGTGAGCTAGATAAGTTTACCCAAGAAGTAGAACCTGATATGATGGAATTGATATACAAGTTGGTGAAGACCATCAAGAGGGACAAGTCGCATATCTCTCTTAAGATAAGACAGACCCTACATTTCTTAAATGCGTTGAAGAATGGGGCTATCAAATCTCAAAAAAAATTGACACAGAAAATTTCTTACCGAGAATATTTAAAGTGTGTTGCTAGGGGAAAAGAACAGAGGAGTATGAGAGATATCCAGGAATATTTGCCTCCTTCATTCTTCCAAATAGAAATCTTGATGGATAGGTTTGAAAATGGTGAACAAGTGAATGATACTCCTATACCAATTGAGCAGATGAGTGCTGGTGAGAGGCAATACCTCTATACTTTCAGCACCTATATCTATCATGTATTGAACCTATTGAGCATACAGGAATCGCATCGGGTAAGATATAGAAACATCAACCTGATACTTGATGAGGTGGAGATTTGTTTTCACCCTGAGTTCCAAAGACGATTTGTCTATGAACTTCTGGGCTATATCAAGCGATTGTTCATGAATCGGAATGCGTCCTTCAATATCTTGATAGCTACGCACTCACCATTCATCCTCTCTGATATTCCTCAGAGTAATATCCTTTATCTGGAGGATGGGAAGATGGTCATGCCTGAAGGCATCAAGAATCCTTTTGCTGCTAATATCTGCGACATTCTCTATCAGAGTTTCTTTCTCAAACAGGGTTTTGTGGGAGAATTTGCCAGAAAGAAAATTAAGCACATAATAGAGCGTTTGCTTCCTGGCGATTATTTTCTGGATGATAGTGAAGCGGAATATCATTTGCTGATGGAATTGATAGGCGATCCTTTCTTGAAGATGCAGCTGCAACAACTATATGAGGATAGGAGGAAGAGAAATGGTAAAGATTGAAATAGATGATGCGGTAAGGAGCTATGCTCTTGTTTATAGCCAACAAGTAATAGCTACATGTGCTGACGTGGAGAAAAAACTGGCGGAACTTGGGACATTCGTTGCTGATAAAAATCATTGGAATGATAAAAGTGCAATAACGGATTACATCAATTTGTTGATAGCTGACTACCCTAAGGTCTTGACATTGGAGCCAATAGAGTGGAAACAATATATAGATAAGTATAAAGAGGTGCTGAAACGTGAGCCTGATATGTTGACGACTGAAGTGGCATATACGAAGACGAAGAAGAAAGTTTTAAAAGGAAAACTTTATGAGCGAATCATCGATTGTCTTCAATATACCAAAGCCAGGGTAATACTGGGAGAGATTCATCAACAGATGGGATTGAAAACATGTGTATATTGTAATGCAATTCCTACGATGTCGAATAATGGAGAGGTGTTTTATCAGATGGATCATTACCTGCCTCAAAGCTTATACCCATTTCTTGGTACATGCTTTTATAACTTGCAGCCATCGTGTGGCGTATGTAATGATCATAAAAAGACAAAAAACTGTGATTTTGGTCTTTATGTGAATAGTGAACAACATAAGGATTTGAGTCCTTTTCGTTTCGTGCCAAAAGTTAAGAATTTGGATGGTCCTTATCCTGAATGTGAGGATATTCAGTTCAGAGGGAAAGAGGCAAATGTAACCAAGGAGAGTAAGGCACATGAAGAAATGTTCCACATCAATAACTTGTATGCTGGGTATAAAGATGAAGTATCCGCTCTTTATACTGATGCCTATAAAATGAATCCGTCAATGGTTGAAGTGAATGCTGCATGCTTGGGAATTCCTGCAACCAAAGAGGATGTGTTGGCTTATATGTCTGGTCATTTATCCTTGGAAGAGAAGGATATTCACAAAAAAACTTTAACCAAGTTGAAACAAGACACCATCAAGCAATTGAAAGAGGGTGGTGTCTTATAACGACTGAATATAATTCTTTATATTATGAAAATAGATTTTTCTTTAGGATATGACAGCAATAAAGAATCAAATGATTTCCTGAGATGCTTTTGGGCTGCATTGCGTAAGGAGTTTGGTAAAGCGGCATGGAATCTTTTGCCGCTACGTATTGAAAACAAAATTTATCTAGGACATTGTGATATAGGCTTGGAACATGCACTTGATATTTCCTTAAGTTACAAAATTAGAGGTTGTTTATCGGCTATTAGTATTTCTGTTGATGATTCAATATCTGATGCACAATTGCAAAGGAGATTAAAAGAATGTATTACCCATGCTCGCAAAAACAAAGATAACTTAGAATCTTTTAGTCTCACTTTGCAATTGGATAGTGCTATTTGCTTTGAGAAATCTGAGGCTAACTATCTTTCTCTAGATGACAATCGGCTGATGCTAAATGTTTATGGATATGATTTGGTTGATGCCAAGACTCTATCATCTTCTTTGTTGAAAAATATCTGTGCTTGGCTGTCATTCGACCAGTTGAAATACATATCTATTGAAGGGTGTGCTTTCCAAGTATATTCTGATACTATTCGTCAGCAGTTAGAAAACCCAATGAAATATAGATTGAAAATTACTGCTAATATTCAAAAGTATTTAGATGATTTTATTTCAAAACCCTATTCTTATGAAGATCATTTATCTGATATAGATAAGGCCGTGTTCTTGTTTGGACAAGGCTTGAAATATGATGAGTTATCGCAAATGTCGATTTCACCATTGGAAACCTATAATGAGCAAGCAATTCTTTGCTATATGTCAGCACTGGAGGTTGTTACCTTAAAAGATATTGAACCGTCTAAATGTGAATGTTGTGGTCAACTAAGGTATTCTATAGCTAAACGAGTGGAAAACTTGGTTTATGAAGTATCACAAAGCAAGGCAATGAGGAAAATGATAGCTGATTTTTATAAAAATCGTTCTCAATTTGTTCATTTAGGCACAATGCTCTCTGAGAATAATTATACAGGAATTTCTATACCTTTAATGAATAAAGGGTATGGTGATGGACTGATAATGCAATGTAACTTTAGAAGTGCAGATTTGGCTGATATTGTGAAAGAATGTATAATGTGGAAAATCAATGATGCAAATTCCAGATTAAATATCATATTATAGACTCTATGCATACAGACTGTATTGATGGAGTGATAAATGTTATTGTTGAATAAAACTTATATAGAAATACGATGATAAATAAAACATATCAATATACATTGGATTCTTTTGTTCAATTAGCAAAATTTATATGGAATGCTCGGCATGGAAATAAATATGTTAATGCCTTTAGAGTATATGGAAGTGGAATGGTGGGCTTGTTTAGCTTTTGGATAATAGATGTATTCTTTGATTCTAAAGGAGAATGGCGTTTGGGAGTATCTACGTCAACTCTTACTTGGAGCGAAATCGGTTTGGCTGTTGTATTTACGGTTGCTTTTGTCATAGTTTTCAAAACCGGAATTTGAAAAATCAGAGATAGAGAGATTAAAACGTATAGAAGAAAATCAATTCTTACATAGAATTACCCCTATAATTCTTCTATCTCAGTTTTCACTAACAAATAATCTTCATGGTGTTGCACATTATGAGGATTCGGAAGAACTTGCTCGTTTTCGTGAACTGATAGCAAATAATGATAGTGGGCATGTTAGACTCTTGGGATTGTCAGGTACAGGAAAGACTTTGCATATAGTAAAAGCTTTTGAGGATAAGGGAAACATGGAAAATGTATTCTATTGCGATCAGGTTTCTCATGGAAATTTTAAATCTGCATTGCAATTACTTTCAGAAAAACGACCTGGTTGTACAGTAGTGCTGGACAATAGTCCTAAGGGAGTCTTTGCTGAGGCAATTAATAGTTATGGCAACAATATTCGGTTTGTATCTGCTTATTATGATCCCGTTGATGTTGATTATGGTTCATATTCAGTCTTGAACATGAAAGACATACATCTTGAAAATGTTGTGGAGAGAATTATTGATAACAATCTGACTCGTCCGATTAGCGGAGAGAATAGACAAAAACTGATTATTCATTCTGGAGGTATTCCATTTATGGCCTTGCTTTTGACACAAGCATATAATAAGACCAGTGAAATAGGTGTGATAAACAACTCTGTTCTGATAGAGCATCTTTTGGATTTACATGAGGAAAATGCAAATAACCAAAGAATAGCAATGAGGACTATTGCTTTGCTGCAACCGTTCGATTATGCAGGTGGAAATAGTGAGACGGCAAAATATTTAATAGAAAATAATAAATTTACTCCGATAGTAGATAATATAAATAGACAGGTGCTATTCCATAAGGTCGTGAAACATTTAAAAGAGCGCAATCTGTTGGAGGAGGATGCTTCGTATATAAATATGCGTCCGCAACCATTGGCTATTTGGCTTGTGGGAGAATGGATTAAAGAACAAGGTTCGGGTTTCATTGATACTATTAAAGAACTGGCGGCACACCCTAAATCATTCTATTTTCCAATTATAGATAGTTGGGCAAGGAGGTTAGAGTTCATGCAAGACAATGCTGATGCTAAAAAATTATATGGCGAGTTATTAAAATTGCATGAAGGCCCTTTCGCCGATGAGGATGTTGTATGCTCTGATTTGGGTTCACGACTCATCCTCGCTATGTCAACAGTGAATCCAAAGGCAGTTGTCAGTTGTTTATATGGTATCTTGTACTCAAAGCCTATTGATTATCTTAAAAGTAATTTGCAGGGTGAAGCAAGAAGGAATATTGTTAATGCTTTAGAAAAGTTATGCTTTTGCAAGGATTCCTTTCATTATGCGGCATTAACTTTAGCAAGATTAGCTCTTGCTGAAAATGAGGAATGGGCAAACAACTCCAAAGGACAATTCTTGCAGTTATTTCATGTTGCTTTAGCTGGAACGGAATGTGATTTGAAAGAAAGGATGGCTGTCTTGAATGAACTGTATGAGCAAAAAAATACCTATAAAGACCTTTTGTTGGGAGCGATTAAAGGTGCTTTTGATACTTACAATTTATCAAGAATAGGTGGAGCTGAAAGGTTCGGATTTAAAAGTTTGGTAGATTTTATGCCAACTTATAAACAGATAAATGAATATTGGGACAGTTTATTTAATCTTTCTGTTAGTTGGATGGATTTGGAGCCAGATGTTGTTGAACATTTCGCAGGAATAGTTTGTGTTAATGCTCGGATGTTTGTTAGGGGAAATAGGAGTGATTTGTTATTTAGTTTTATAGATGAAATAGCACCTCGCCTCAACTACAATTGGGGACAAATGCAAAAAGCTCTTATTGAAATTAAGAACTTTGATGTATTAACTCCTCAAAACAGCAGAACTTTATTGAGTTATATTGACAAGCTTAAGCCTCGTTCTATTGTAACGGAAATGAGAAATGCAGTGCATGATATTTATACCCATGAAGAAACATCAGTAGATATTCTTAACAAAGAGGAACTGGTGGTGTTGCCATTTGTTGAAAAGTTTATTGCCCAGCAAAAATATTTGAGTGGTGAAATCATAGGACTTGTTGCCAATGATAAGGAATATACCTCTTGGGAGTTTACAAAAAACGTTGCAGCGAGAATTCCTAATGAGGACATTCCACAAGTTCTTGAGAAGATATATGGGTATATTATACGTCAGAACTCGAACTTTTATAGCAATTGGTTGGTGAGATTCATAAAATGTTTGCCAGATAGACACAATGCGCAAGAGATGGCTAAAAAACTCTATGAAAATGGTTTCATTAAACAAGGAATTGCTTTGCTCGCAGTAATTGATGATGACGCTTTTTCAAATTTGAATTTCTTATGGGAATATGTTGCTACTAAGAAATTGGAATATGAGTCTATAAGTAGTTATTATAATGTAATTAGATTGACAGATGTTGAAAACTTGCTGAAAGTTGTAGCAATTATCAAGTATCATTCTAAAGAATCAAATTCTGTTTTTGATTTTCTTTCTCAATATTGGTATTTGGATGTTTTGTATGAAGATGATAGGTTGTCTTCGATATATAAAGAAGTTCTGATTAATTATGATTTGCAAAGCAATCGTACAAATTACGAATATGTAAGACAAGTTGAGCGTGTTTTAGAGAAAACAAATGACAATAAGTTCGCAAAAACAATTAATAGTAAGTTGATTGCTTATCTTTCATTTAATTCGTCAATCTTAAGGGTGGAGGAAATTTACCCAATACTTTTAACAAAGTTCAGAGCAGTGATCTGGGATGAATTCATAGCGGCTCTTGTTGACTTGGATAATCGTCCTGGCTTCTTTTACCAAATCCGTCTTGCTATAGGCTCTGGATTTGGTTTTTCTGAAAGAACCTTGTTCTCTGATCATGAGGAGGAAATGAAAGAAGTATGTAAAAGGCATTCTCAGTATGGACCTATTGTTTGTGCCTCTCTATGTCCTATTCTAAAGTCTTCGGATAGTGGCGAAGAAAACGAGGAGTTTCATCCTTTTGTAATCTGGCTTTTGAATAATTATGGAGGAAACAAAATGGTCTTGAATGAATTATATGGAAATATGTGTACATTCTCTTGGACTGGAAGCATGTTACCTCTAATAAAAACAATGAAAAATTGTCTGTTGAAGGTTCGCGCTAAAGCAGGGTTTCACAAACAAGTTTACAAATGGGTTAGTGATTGCTTGAAACAATATGAAGCCGATTATAATAAAGAAAGACAAAATGAGGCATATATGCGGATGGCTTACAATTACAAGTTTAATAATGGTTAGCTATGTCCCAATACTTTGCTTTGAATTTGATCTTTGGTTTTATATGGGTTCATATATAAAATATTGAGTTAGAATGATAATCTGTAATTAATAAGTTTTGAGAATATTATGGGTAAAGAAGCTCACATACTGAGGGTTGTTGAATCTATGCAAGCCACTGTTGATAAATTAAGCAAAGAAGTCTTGATTGCGATAAGTAGAGAAGAGATGATATTGAAGGAAGAAGCCTTTAATACTCATGTTTTTAATGCTTGCCTTATGGGGATAGACTTTGTCTATATCAATGTCTGCATAAGTGCCCTTGCTGCATTGAAGACTGATAATGTGCATGCCAAGCGATATCATTGGAAAAACGTTGTTGCTGGTATTTCTGAAGGTGTTAAGTATATTTACTCCTTTAAAGAGGGCGAGAAGAAAACTCTGATCGGGTATTTGACAACTATCTTGAACGACTCCGGCATGGTGACTCCTGAAATCTCAGGCTCTCTTTCTGTTCTTCAGGATTTGCTCGAAAAGTTTAGGGCAGATTGGGATGGCAAGGTTATGAGGGATATCGCTCTACATTATGACAAATCGGCAGAAAAACTTATCAGGGAAACGATGGCTATTACAGATGAAGAGCCTTATGCCTCCTTATTGTCTAGTTATTTGCTGATAATGAATATTCTGCATGCTATCTGCACAATAGGATACCTGCAGAGCCTTATTGGAAATAATCAGGGTCTTAGTGATGTCAATCTCGATGAAACTGGTCTGCTGGGTAATGATGGAAGGCATATGCATGCAATCCAGGCTTTACTTGAAGGGAAGAAGTTTAAGGCTTCTACTGAAAAATATCTAAACGAGTATGGTAAAAGGTTTCTGGATAGTATTGCATTATTTGAGAAAATCCAGAAAGGTTATGAATTCTTGGGTATTAAAAAAGGTGAGAAATCTTCTAATGGTCAACTGGATAGGTTCTATCAGTTGAATAATCTTTATTCATTAGTGATGTACTCTATGTTGGATCTCCTTTCTATCACGGATTCCTATTTGTCTTCTGATACAGAGTTTGAAGCTGCCTTGAATATGCGATATTTCTTGATAGTAAAGACTTCGGTCTTAACTCAGATAGTTGGATATACAGAGAAAGAAGCTCGTGAATCGCTATGGTATGAAATGAAACAGCTTATTCCCGAATCAGATGTTCCACTCCATAATATGGCAGACAAGTTGGAATCTTGTTTGAAGGAGAGTGTACAGGACCAAAATGTTAGAATGGTCAGGGCAAAGCTGGTTCATCTGAAATTCTCTAAGAAAAAACCAGGTGATGTAAAGGGTATTTTGTCTATACTGAATACTTTTGATCCTCTTACGGAATTTTATAAAGTGATTGATTTGATTGAACTTTTGATTAAGGTTATAAGATTCTTAGATAGTCTGTTGGCATCAATAGGTGAAGAAATTACTCTTGAACAACAGAAGCTACAAGATAAAATCAGCAATATGTTCTCCTCTTTAAAGGGCATGATAGAAAACAACATTACGGATAGTACACAGAAAGAGGAATTGCTGACATCAATAAACGCTAATGAGTTTAAAATAATTGATATGTTGAAAAATCATTAGTACCGATAAATAGTATGGAGTATCTTCTCCCGAACTTCGCTATCTAGCATGAAGTGGGGAATAGCTTTCTTGCTATCCTCTGCAAAATAGAAAAACAGATGTTTGATGCCTGGGGCATCAGCATATTCGTAGGCTTCGATTTTCACAATGTTGATGCCTTGCGACTGAAGTGTCGCAAGGAGTTGCTGACGTTGCTTTTTCGTAAGCTGCTTATACTTCGTATATATAGTATTAATATCGTATGTCATAATCATTGTTTCTTGTTTATGAAATGATGGGATTCTGATGGAACCCGCTGTTTATGGCTGCGAAGATAACAAAATAATTTCAAATACAGTTATGTTTCGACTAAAAACATTAACAATTTTGGGTAGTAAGGCAGAATTAGCCTCATTACCAGAGGGCAAATTGCTCATAAACACAGTAAATGCACACTCTTTTAACACCGCAAAGAAGGATCAGCTCTTTGCTGAGGCTTTGACAAATGGTGATGTGTTGATTCCTGATGGGGTAAGTATCGTAAAGGCTTGCAAGTGGATAAAGGCAAAGAGCCAGCCGAAGGAAAGAATAGCTGGATGGGACCTGTTTTTCTTCGAAATGAACAAGTTGGAGAAAAAGGGTGGTACGGTGATGTTTATGGGTAGTTCGCAGAAGGTGCTCGACCTGATTGTGAAGCGTGCTGCCGTGGATTATCCTCACCTGAAGGTGGTAACTTATTCGCCTCCTTATAAGCCTGAGTTTTCGGATGAGGACAACAAGGCTATCATTGATGCCATCAATGCTGCCAACCCAGATTTGCTTTGGATTGGTATGACGGCGCCAAAGCAGGAGAAGTGGACTTATTCTCATTGGAATGAGTTGAACATCCATTGTCATGTGGGTACCATCGGTGCCGTCTTTGACTTCTTTGCTGGTACCGTGGAGCGTGCACCTATCTGGTGGCAGGAGCATGGTTTGGAATGGCTCTATCGCTTGATCAAGGAGCCTAAGCGTATGTGGCGAAGATATATCATCGGTAATACTTTGTTCCTCTGGAACATGACGAAAGAATAACTTGTGAAGAAACAACTTCAGATTTTCTTTGATTTCCTAAGATTCTGTATTGGCTCAACTAAGGAAATACCTGATTCCTCGAAGGAAGCGGATTGGAAGGAGCTGTGTGCTATTGCCAAGAAGCAATGTCTGGTGGGTATTCTCTTTGATGGTATCAAGAAGCTACCTGCTGAATATGTAGGGATGAAGAAGGAGTTACTGCTCCAATGGATGGCGGAAAGCCAGATGTTGGAGAAAGCAAATGTTCGGTTAAACGATGCTGCCATCCAGGTTTCTGAGTGGTTCCGGAAAAAGGGATTCAGAACCTGCATTTTGAAAGGACAGGGGAATGCATTGTTGTATCCGAATCCTTATTCCCGGACTCCTGGTGATATTGATATTTGGGTGGAAGGGGGAGATAAACGGGTTATCTCCTTTGTCCGCTCTATCTCGCCTCATGAAAAGGCGTGCTATCACCACATAGAGTTCCCATCGTATAAGGGTGTGGAGGTTGAAGTGCATTATCGGCCTAGCTTCCTGTTGTGCTTCTGGCATGACAGAAAGCTTCAGAAATATTATGAGAGGGTGAAGGAGGAGCAGTTCTCGCATCGGGTGATGTTGGGGGAGCAAGGGGAGATTGCAATCCCAACAGTGGAGTTTAATATTATCTTCCAATTGACTCATATCTACTCGCATCTGATGAATGAGGGGATTGGGTTAAGACAGCTTCTGGATTACTACTATGTTCTTTGCGACTTTTATAAAGTCTATCAAAAATCTTCGAAAACCCACCCGTCCTCCCTTACCCTTAAGGGAGGCTCCACCGCTTTCCCCAAGCCCCTTTCCCCTCAGGGGACAGGGGATGTAACCGCTCCTCCTCGTCGCTCGGAACCGCTACGCTCTAAGGTTGGCGGACCATCAAAGGTCTCGCCAAATTGTGCGGGATGGGACCGCCTTTCTATAGAAGGAGATAATTCAGCTGGTTCTACTACTGCAGTTACTTCTTCTGCCTCTACTGCTTTAGATGTGGTGCAGGAGGAATTGAAGGAGTTGGGATTGTGGAAGTTTGCCGGGGGTATCATGTATATCATGCAGGAGGTGTTCGGTATGCCTGCCTCTCGCCTTATTGTTCCTCCGAATGAGAAGTATGGTAGGTTTGTGCTGAATGAAGTGCTGGAAGCCGGGAACTTCGGAAGGCATGATGCCCGGAATCGGTTTGGTAGGTCACAACTTGGACATAATCTCCAAAGGGTGTATCGGGATATAAGGCTCGTGAGGTATTTTCCTGCTGAGGCTCTATGCGAGCCTTTGTTTAGGGTATGGCACTTTTTCTGGAGACTAAAATATAAAAAATAAATTAATCAAATAATTAATTGAAATAACTCTGTTTATGTTTATCGAGATGCAGATAGGTAATCAGCTAGATGAGGATGATTGTCTGCACTTCGATTATCAATGATAATCATAATGAAGAAAAAAGTATTTGTAAGCGGTTGCTATGACCTGCTACATTCTGGTCATGTGGAGTTTTTCCAGCAGGCATCATAGTATGATGACCTGTATGTGGGTATCGGATCGGATGCTACTTATCTGGAGTATAAACATCGCAAGCCTATGTTTCCACAGGAGGAAAGGCTATTCATGGTCAAGAATATCAAGGCGGTGAAGGATGCGTATATCAATGAGGGAAGCGGAGTCATCGATTTCCTGCCAACTCTTGATAAGGTGAAACCGGATGTGTTTGTGGTGAACGCAGAAGGTGGGTCTGATGAGAAACGTAGGATCTGTAAGGAAAGGGGCATAGAATATGTCGAACTCCAACGCACTCCTCATGCTGGTTTGAAGGCGCGGTCTTCTTCTGGCTTGAAGAAGGCGTTATTGAACGTATCTGAGAATTCGG
>ERZ1023619.125-NODE-125-length-21919-cov-50.006632_pt1 | contig 21919 bp, 18 predicted proteins | sample MGYA00380329_ERZ1023619 | MGnify/ENA primary metagenome ERZ1023619 (study PRJEB33179, sample SAMN07448976) | human gut metagenome | biome: Human-gut; feature: Human associated habitat; material: Faeces | host: Homo sapiens | place: India: Bhopal | collected...
ATTGGTTGTTTAAGTTTGCGCGGAGTGTGGTTGTGAAATCACGCTCCGCTTTTTTGTTTCCTGATATAAACAAAAAACAGACCGACATGAACGCTTGTTCACATCGGTCTGTTTACTCTTTTACTTTTTTACCTTTTTACCCTTTTACCCTTTTACCTTTAAAAGATTGATTGTCTGTGTTTTTCCCGTGATACCTGTTACCACGGCGATTCCATTGTCACGAATCTCCACCTTCTCATATTTGGCATCAACAATCACTTTTCCTTTTAATGTCATAACACCCCAATGTCTGGGAATCTGTTCAAAGGCGCAATAGGCACCGACTGGTTGCGCTATACTATGGTAGAGAGGTGGCACGATAACTTTACCATCTACCTTCACACCCCATTTCTTTCCTGCTTGATATAATTCTACATGCCCTGCCTCCGACTTCTCTTGCATCAGCAATAACTCCTGTTCCTCTTGCTTTTTCCTGCGCTGCATTTCTCGCTCATAGACCAGTTTGCCAAGCCGAGGCATCGCAACCATCAAATTCTCGCTTTCTGTTTTGGGTTGATTGCAACCTATATAGGTCTTTTTCAAGCTGGAGTCAACGAAGTAATAATCCTCATGGCTGTCCATGACCACTATGCCACTGTCATACAGGTCGGCGCACAGCCAATATACATGAGTATGGTCGCCACGTAAAAAACAAGCCTTTTCACTGTTTTCTTTATGCATTCGCATAGAGCCGCCATCCTCCTCTTTATATATCCATTCCTGACAACCACTGGCTGTAGAGCGTTGAAAGTTGTAGATCAAATAATATCCATAATTCCATAGGTCATATTGGGAAGGGCGAAAAGGTAAAGCAAAGTACTCGTAGGTACGAGATCTGAAGAGACCATTATATTCGACGAACTCCCATTTATTGATGGTGATTACCTCGGGAGCATCTTTCGCATGAATGTCCTCGTCTATGACAACTCTCGCCAAGAGGTCGTAGTAACATACAGTCTTTCTGCGAGGTCGATAGGATAAGATATTACCTTGCAAGAACTTCATGTCATAATAGCTGCCTGGTTCTATCACCTGTTCGCCCTGTCGGTTCACTACCGTCATCTTTCCATCAGGCAGCTTGATGATGGCAAACTCCCCTTTGCTATCTACAAACTCACGATACTGTAGTGTTTGGAGCAATTCTTCATGGCTCATCACCATCATCATTTCCGAGTCTGGATGAATCTGAATATCGTCTTGCTTCTCGTTCATCAGGAAAAATTCTCTATCCTTCGGAGTCTCCGTTCTCTTGCCAACTTTCAGCTTTCCCTCGAACATCGCATTCCAGTTCCATACTTGCGAAGGCAACCCGAACACCCGATATAGTCCCACATTATCTATAATTACGCAGTTCTTCTTTCCCTTAGCAATTCGCAATCCTCGTCCCACCATCTGCAGATACTTGGCAAGCGACAACGTTGGTCGTGCCAACTGTACAAACTCCACATCCGGGCAGTCAAATCCCTCCGAGAAGATATCCACATTCACCAGCACTTGTATAGGAGCAAGTCCATCAGCAGCCCGCAAGCAAGTAGCACCAAGCCTATCAGCAGCCCCATCAGCAAGTCCATCAGCAGCCCCATCACCAGCTCGCAAGCAAGTATCAGTAAGGCGGTCCCATCCCGCACAATCTGGCGAGGGCTTTGATGCCCCGCCAACCTTAGAGCGTAGCGGTTCCGAGCACCGAGTAGGGCGGTTTCCTCCCTCTCCCCTGAGGGTGAGAGGGTCGGGGTGAGAGGTGGAGCCCTCTTTAATGGTAAAGAGGGACGGGGTGATTTTAGAAAAATCTCCTTCTTTAAGGGTAAGGGAGGACGGGTGGGTTTTCGAAAAAGAAGTATTAGAAGAAGCTTTGAACCTTTCAATAAGTTCTTTTCGTAAAGAACTTGGCGTTTTACTATCAATAGCAACAGCCGCGATGCCGTGTTCTCTGTAGAACTCGGCAATAGCATTAGCATGAGAAATATTGATAGCATACACGATGCCCTTTCTATCTTTACCATATTCTTCCAAACTCCGATAGAGCCTTTCGATGCTCGGTTTCTTATTCAGCAACATATCCATTTCCTTGTTTTGGTAGTCACCGTCTGCCCCTCGCTTCTGCAAGGAGTCGATGAGCCGTTGCGTCACACCATCCGATTTGATGCTCACAAAATCGTATGTCGCCAATCTTCCCTTGCTGATAAACTCAGGAACACTCCACGACTGCACCAAGACATCAAACAAATCCGTGAATCCCTTACCATTCAATCGGCAAGGAGTAGCCGTCAGTCCCAGGAACTTAGCATTCGGGAATCTCTCCCACATCTCCTTGTAAGTCTTGGCAAGGGCATGGTGCGCCTCGTCAATCACTATCATCCCCGGTTCTTCCTCTATCTCGTCATAGTGCTTCGCCAACCATTGTATCGACACAGCCTTTATCGGCATCATGTCAGAATTAGGATTAACAGAAGAGGCAGAAGTGGCACTAAGCCCATCAGCAGGCCGCAAGCAAGTAGCACCAAGCCCATCAGCAGACCGCAAGCAAGTAGCACCCAGGCGGTCCCATCCCGCACATTCTGGCGAGACCTCAGACACCTCCTTTGATGCGCCAGCCGACAAACAATCTGGCGAGACCTTTGATGGTCCGCCAACCTTAGAGCGTAGCGGTTCTGAGCACCGAAGGGCGGTTACATCCCCTCCTTCTGAGGAGGAGGGGCTTGGGGTGGAGGTGGAGCCCTCTTTGGAAAGAGGGACGGGGTGATTCGAAAAACTGAAATTCAAAAGAAACTTATTCAAAGTGTCTTTTATCTGAGAAACCAACTCCCTTCTATGGGCAACAATCCAAACATTGCAATTGGAATGTTCCCTCAAAAACGATTCTACGACCGAAGCGAGTAGAACCGTTTTTCCCGTACCCGTTGGCATTTGTGCCATCACGGACCGATGAAGGCGCAACGCCTTCTCAATCCGTTCCTTCATATCCTCTTGGTAATCAAAAAGCTTGATTTCTTTCATTGCTTGCTTTCAATTTGCTCTACAAGTTCCTCCAAGTAGTTGGTGTATATCACCAATACGGCGTCCCCACTATATTACAAGTAGTTACACCTATCAGTTTTTTTGAAAATAATGTATCGTTTTAAGGGTGAAGGATTGCTAACACACTCCTTCACCTCATGTATATCACCAATACAGCGTCCCCACTATATTACAAATAGTTACACCTATCAGTTTTTTGAAAAAAATTATATTTGCTCCCCACCGCAGTATCGCTCTGCGCTTGTCGCCACTCGAATGAGAAAAAATGCATTAATTAATATGGTGCACAACTATTAATCCTGACTAAATCTAATTTTTACATTCTTACAACACAAAAAATGATTCTGCCTCCTTACCAGTTCTGCGGTAGTATGTAAGTAATCCCTACATGCTTTTAAATTTTTTTTTGAACTCCCTTCAAAAAACTATGCAAATACATTAATAGATAGGGATTTTTGTTAATCTTGATTAAACTTACCCCAAAATCAAGTTGAATATTTGCAACATATAAATATTTGTATTATCTTTGCAGTAGAAAAATAACTCTTGACGTATTGAAAGGCTACGTGTGTCGTAGCTCACTCGTGTAGATACGCAGGAGTTATTTTTTTGCTTTCGAAGTATCACGGACATAATTACTTGGTTTGAAGCTCCAATGGCTGTATGGCAAAGTCCATCTTTCCTCAATTTGGCTGATGCCAGTACTTTCCCCAATATTAAATCCTGGATGCAATTCCCGTATCTTGGAATTAATATATTTATAAAGCTTTTCCTTGACAATAGTTCTTTTACCTCTGCGATTGGTAGTACCATCCTTGATTTTATGCTTATTATTGAGACGAAAGCAAATCGATCCCAAGATTAAGTCCATAAATTGCAACATAAGATGTTCTGAAGAATCAATTTCACAAATATCAGACTCACGAATATGTATATTAGCCTTTTGAAATCCCTTATCATAGTTGAGTCCATAGATAAATTTCTTAAACTCCTTCTTATCCTCACCCTTCAAAGGAATATCATCCAACATTATTTTTAAGTACTGAGGTTTGTTCTCAGGATTAGAATATTGGAAACCAAAAGCATGCTTGATAAATTGATAGTATAACAAAGGATAAGCCTTATGTCTTTGTTCTCTTGTTAAATAGGGAGCCGTATACTGGTTATTACGAAAAAAAATTCGTATTTTGATATAACCTTGAGCCAACAAATCAAAGATGAAATCAACCAGAGTCAAATACTTCTCATACCAATATTCATTTACTTTTTGCCATTTGATTTCCTCCGTTATACCAAACTCTTCAACAAAAGTTTTAGACATAGCTAACACATTCTCGTAGTTTTTAGAATCTACGAGAATGCCGCCATAGAAATTGGAGTAATACGCCCCCTCTTTATCACTTTCATCGAACCAAATATAATACATAATCTTTTTTTGCAGCAAATATACGCTTTTTCCTCGAAACCACCAAGAAAATCGAAAGAAATCTGCAACTCATCAGCAAATTACCACAAAAATCTATAAACTATAAACTATTAACTGTAAACTGCTATTCCCCCGGCGGTCCCATCCCGCACAAAATGGCGAAGACCTTTGATGGTCCGCCAACCTTAGAGCGTAGCGGTTCCGAGCTCCGGAGGGCGGTTTCCTCCCTCTCCCCTGAGGGTGAGAGGGTCGGGGTGAGAGGTGGAGCCCTCTTTAAGGGTAAAGAGGGACGGGGTGATTTTCGAAAAGATACCCCCATCAGCCTCAGGGTGATAGAAGTTATCACACTTATATTGGAATACCGCAGCTTTTGAAATCTATTATTTCTTATTCTTTACCCTCCAGAAGAAGTGCCAAGTACGGAACAAAGGCTCGCTCAGTGCTTCTGCAGGATAATATCGCACGAAGTGCATATTTCTCCATATCTTCAGGAAATACTTCTTCCCCATACTCTGATGCGTAAACCCAGCATACTTCGTAAAGTGCCTACCGAAGTTACCACCATCCAGAATCTCTGCCAACAGCAACCTCCCACGCTTCTCATCCATTGGCACAATCATCTTATCCTCAGCCAATCCAAGCACCTCCTTCAGAACATACATCACCGCCCCTGCGAACTTCCACAATCCCAAATACTTCAGTTCTCTCTGCACAACATCTAAAGCAGTAGAGGCAGAAGAATCTGTAGTGAAAGCAGAACTGACAGAAGCATCAGAAGCTATATCCCCAATAGCATCCCGGCGGTCCCATCCCGCACAACCTGGCGAGGGCTTTGATGCCCCGCCATCCTTAGAGCGTAGCGGTTCCGAGCACCGAGTAGGGCGGTTTCCTCCCTCTCCCCTGAGGGTGAGAGGGTCGGGGTGAGAGGTGGAGCCCTCTTTAAGGGTAAAGAGGGACGGGGTGATTTTCGAAGATTTATTATTCAAAAATACATTTTTTGAGAAATCATTGACTACAAGAAAATAGTCAATGATTTGCCTCATTCCAATCCCTTCATCAAAGAAATGGTGATATAGATGCGTCAGCTGATAAACAACATTGAATGCCGTCGTTGGTATAGCAATATCCCCTGCCCCATCGGGCAACCTCACAATATGCGAGCATTGCAGATCCGCATTCCTTCGAAACCATTTCTGCAATCTGGCATGATAGATAGGATTATTCATTGTGCAAGGGAAGAAATGCAGCTCTACCGGTACTCCATCTACAGAAGTTTCTATATGTTGATACCTTATATCATCACCAATCTCAAAATGCTTCTTGGCATATTCCGTTATCTGTTCACGGCTTGCATTCACCCAAACATCAATATCCCCAGGAGTACGAGAATATGGATTCGGATACATCAAGGCATTCCCTTGTCCTTTCAGGATGCAGCATCGCAATCCATCTTCTCTAAACTTTGAATAGAGTTTACCCGCCACAGCATTCACCTTCATGTTCTGTCGGCGAATTTGTTGTGCCGCTCCCATCCAAGTCATCAGCAAGTCCCTTCCCATAGAATTTTGCTTTAGCTCTTCAGAAAATTCTTTCGTCAATCTCTCGATTCCATCAAAACAAAAGCCAAGAAGAGCTTGCCTAGAAGCAAAGTTGTATAGTTGCCGCCAATCTATTTTGGCGACGACCATACTCATATCCACCTTCTTGCCAAGGCAATAATTTAAGAACAAAAAGATTGCTGATGTCTGTATCATCTATCATTCCTTAGAGTTCCACCATTCCATCGCTCTCTCTACAGTAGGAGCCATGTCATAGTACTTGTATTCCGCCAATCTTCCACCAAAGATAACATTATCTTCTTTATCAGCCAAAGCCTTATACTTGGCATACAATGAAGAGTTTACTTCATCATTCACTGGATAATATGGTTCCATACCATCCTTCCATTCAGTAGAGAACTCTTTTGAGATAACAGTCTTTGGAGTTTCATAAACCTCTTGACCAAACATTTCAAAATGCTTATGCTCAATAACACGAGTGTAAGGAATCTCACGCTCAGTATAGTTCACTACCGCATTACCTTGATAGTTAGGTTTGTCTATAACCTCTGTCTCGAATCGAACAGTTCGATAATTGAGTTTTCCAAACTGATAATCATAGAATTCATCTATCTTACCAGTGAAAACAATCTTGTCGACAATACTTTCCCAATAAGGACGATTCTCAAAGAAATCTACATTCGTTTTGGTCTCGATACCTTCAAGCAAGCCATCAATCAACTTATTATATCCACCCAAAGGAATACCCTGGTACTTATCATTGAAGTAGTTATTATCGAAGATAAGACGAACTGGCAAGCGCTTGATAATGAAAGCAGGAAGTTCTGTACATTTCCTTCCCCACTGCTTCTCAGTATATCCCTTGATAAGTTTCTCATAAATGTCTTTTCCTATCAATATCTGAGCTTGCTCCTCCAAGTTACGTGGTTCTGTTACGCCATCAGCTTTCATGCGAGCTACAGCTTCCGCTTTCTGCTCATCAATCTTTGCTTGCGCTTCCTCTGGTGTAGTTACACCCCACATCTGATAGAAGGTGTTCATATTAAAAGGTAGATTATAAAGTTTGCCCTTATAATTTGCTACTGGTGAATTGGTATAACGATTGAACTCAACGATAGAGTTCACAAAGTTCCACACCTTTTTGTTAGAGGTATGGAAGATATGTGCACCATACTTATGCACGTTGATTCCCTCGATATTCTCACAGTAGATGTTACCACCTAAATGAGAACGCTTATCGATTACCAAACACTTCTTACCTCGTTTTTTAGCAAGATAAGCAAAGGTTGCTCCAAACAAGCCAGAACCAACTATCAAATAATCATATTGTTTCATATTCTTATCCTATGTTCTATAAAAAAATTAGTTTAATTTTATTTCAAATAACTCCATTCCTCTTAGTCTTCTTTCAACAGACAGAGCATTTTCATTGTCATATGGACTTACTGGCATAGTACATTTAAACTTTCCTGCTAGTTCAAGCGATTGGCCTTTAGCTTTATCTGCTTTAGGAACCTTCAGCACAAAGTTTCGTTGCTTACCATTACGATAATCAGGATTCTCCATTCGAGTAGAGGTATATGATACGCCCATCAAATTTGAGCGCTCACTGACAACTTGGAAAAACAATTGTGGAATGACATATTCTGGCTTGAACGGTTTACTTTCTTCTTTTACTTTCAAACCACATGCAAAAATCAATGGATAAAACAATACTAGGCTATATCGTTCCCAAAAGAGCAACTCTCTGCTTGGTAGTGACAAATCTATACATTGCAAAATTTCATTGCTTCTGAAAAGCATCACAGAATATTGTTTATCAACAATTCGGCTCTCCGCCAATGCAGTTTCAATACTACCAGCCAAATATAAAGAAGGATATCCTAGGATGCTATACCGATAACTACCACAACTGTTTCTTAACTCAAAAGGAGTATGAAACAATTCTTTCTGCGCACTTAGATTTCGTTCACTACGCACACGATAAAGAGGCCCTAGGTATTGGATTTGAGGAAGAATCATCAATAAATGAAAATTCTTACTAACAAAGGTATGCTCCAATATCCTATAAGCCATATTTGGAGACCCATCAAAATATGCACTTAGCGAATTTGTAATTGAATCCATGAGCATTTTACATTCTTCAACCAAATCAAAATCGACCAATGGTCCACCATTATGTTTTATGTATGCTCTCATACTAATGTTGACAAACTCCCAGGTATTAGAATCTATATTTTCTAAACACTGGAGATATCGTTGAAAAAAGTCTTTATAGAAATCAATTAAGCTACCAGTATAATTAACATACTCATCAAACGGAGGAGCTAAATTTGCTATTGATTCACCAGCTAGCGCAATAGCAAAAGAATCAAAAGGCAGTCCTTTCATCCTATTCCATTTGTCCAAATCTTCTTTGCTCATTCGATGCAAAATTTGTTCAAATTCAATATCTGTCATAGTCTTATTTATTAATAATGTGCATTTTTCTCCATCCATAATGCCACACTCTAAAGAATGGTTCCCAAAGTGCCATCTCAGGATAACTACCAACAAGTCGCATAATTCGCTTCAACTTCCAAATACCATGTTTGATAGTTCCTCCATTCTTCAAATCTGCGCCACGGGTATCATATTGACCAAAGTTGCCACTTTGCATTATTTCATTCAGAAGAATTCTTCCCTCTTTCTCATCAGGCTCGCATATCATATATTCATGAGGCATCGCAAAGACCTCCTGTAATACCCACATGATTGCTGCAGAGAATTTTCCTATACCAAAGCTTTCCAATATCCGCAGCACATTATCTTCTTTCCTTTCGTCCTTCCATTTTTCAAGAACAAAGTAATAGTCCAACAACTGTCTCATACCCAATCCTTCATCAAAGTAATGACTGAAGAGATGGCTCATTTGATAAACCACATTAACAGATGTGGGAGGTACAGAAAAACCATCCTGGCACCTATTGCTCATACAGGCTTCCTTTCTACTCGCAAACCATTTCTGAATAAGATAATTACGATAAGGAGAAACCAGAAATCGTGGACGATAATGCACCTCAATTTCTATATTTGAGTTCCACAACATATCGATATGAAGATAATTGGGTCCAACTTGAGAGTTTCCTTTCCCTTTCACATAGCCAATCACCTTCTTCTGAGCATTTCCACCATTCTTAGGAGATGCCCATAAATCAATGTCACCATGTTGACGGCGATTTCGAATTTCTTTTGGATAATTCAAAAGATTACCTTGCCCCTTTAAAACGCAAGAGTCAAAGCCATCGTTGCCAAAAGCTTCACTCACTTCCTTGCAAGCTTTGGTCATCTCGATATTTCGCTTCTCTATCTGTAGCACAACTCCATACCATGACAACATCAAATTCTTTGGACATGAGCCAATCTTCTCTAAAGCAGAAAAACCAATACCAAGTAATGCCTGTTTTTTGCAGAAGGAATAAAACTTCTTCCAATCCGAAGAAGTTGCAGTTAGAGAGCTTCCATCCTTTACATCAATAGCGACTTGTAATAACTCAAAAAGAATCATACCATGCTCTTTTTTATATGGTTTGGCCGCCAAACGTTATAAATCCATCCTACAATTGAGCACATCAAATTCTGAGGCAAGATTTTCACTATCGTTACGACCGCCTTTTGTTTCCGATTGCTTTTGTCTGGGAAAAGAGGTTCATCTTTCCAAGGAGTCATAGCTCTATATCTCATGTAAAGCTGACGGAACGGATGTTCATTACCTTCAATCCAAGGACGACCTTTCACAAAAAATCCATTAGTAAGATGTATCAGAATAGGGTTATTCACAGCTTCATTAATATCTCTGTCTGTATAATATCTTACACAACGTCTCAGTTTTCTTAGATTATCATGAGTAAAAGCCACCATCAAAGTATATGTATTGTATTTCGGATGTACAATCACTATTCTATTTTGAAGTAGAATATTTAGAACACTTTGTTCCATGAAGAATACATATCCATTTTTAGAGCGGACATAATTAGCAACAACGGTTTCCATGTTATCTTCTCGCCACTTTTTTATATTAAAAAGCAGCATGCCACTGTTACAATATCTTGAAGTCTTATCCATATCAAACAAATCATAATAAGCTTCAGACAAACAGTCTATAACACCTGCTGCATAATTATCTCCAAAATTGAGATAATAAAAATCATGCAAACTACCATTACATAGCGTATCACAGTCTAAGTAAAGTACTCTGTCAACATCATCCGGCAGCAAAGTTCCCAAGAATAACCTACAATAAGAATCAAATAGCCAAATTGATTTAATTTGTTTCAATCCCAAGCCAAACTTCTCATTGATGTTTGGCATTGGGATAAAAACAACTTTAGAATTTGGATACTTACCAACCAGATCTTTAATTTTCTGCTGATGTTCTTTTGTGATACCATGCTCTATTATATAGAAAACAAGAGACTCTTCTTTTTGGTTATTTTCCATGATAGAAACCATTGAAACAACAAGAACTGCAGAAAATAAATCACTGCTATGGAATACGAAATTCATAAACAATTATTTTAGTATTCAACAAATATTTGAAAGCACTACAGTTTAAGCCCTTCATGCTCTCTCAAAAACACTTGTGTACCAACAACATCAGCAAACTCATCAGGTATTGCAATGCGTTTTACTTTTGGATAGACTTCTATATTACCTTCATAATAAAGATCATTCAAAATTTCCACAATAGCAGATCCCATACCGCAGGACTTTTGATGTTCTTCTATCGTGATAAGGCCAGCTGGATGCGTTTTAACTATGTTTATCAGTTGTTCCTTATTTATAGGTTTAACAAAAGGAACACTATAAAGATCATAATTCAAGTTTTCTTCGTTAATCTGGTGCAATGCAGCATCTAAGATATTACCACACGCAAAAACTGCTGTTTGATTTCCTTCACGTGTTATTACACTACAGATATCACCAATTTTTAAATCTATACTATCCTCAGAATGCACAGTCTTTTCTCCAGCTTTTCCTAAACGTATATACATTGGACCATCATATGAAGCAGATATTTTTGTAATAGCTCTTGCTTCAAGAGGATCTCCAGGAGTTGCGACAACCATATTAGGCAAGACTCGTAATGCACCGATTTCTTCGGTTGCCTGATGGGTAGCTCCCAAACTTCCATAAGCATAACCAGCTCCAACAGAAACTACTTTAACGTTGGCCTGATGATAAGCTATATCGTTACGAATTTGTTCCAAGCAACGTATAGTTGGGAAATTTCCAATAGAATAGAAATATACATTATATCCGGTCATAGCAAGACCTGCAGCAATCCCCGCCATATTTTGCTCAGCAATTCCTACATTTAAAAATCTGTCAGGAAACTCTTCTGCGAATGGTTCAATCACATGATATCCTAAATCGCCAACTAAGAGAAATATCTTTTTATTGCGGCGAGCTTCTTCAATAAGTTGATTTATAAAATTAGTTCTCATAATAATTCTTCCTTAGCCTTCATTAATTCAACATCAGTAGGAGCACTATAGTGGAACTTAAGATTGTGTTCCATAAAACTGACTCCTTTTCCTTTAACCGTATTTGCGACAATTACAGTTGGCTTACCTTTGCAGTTCTTGAAATTATCAAAAGCAGAGATGATCTGATCATAATCATGTCCATCTATCTCTACTACATTCCACATAAAACTTTTCAATTTATCTGCCAATGGGTCCAAGCATAGCACATCTTTGGTATCACCCAATGCTTGCATCTGATTCTTATCGATAATGAGGCAAAGATTATCTAGCTTATTATGAGCAGCCATCATAATAGCTTCCCAATTACTACCTTCATCCATTTCTCCATCACCAACTATACAATATACATCAAAGCCTAAACCGCTACGCTTAGAACCAAGAGCCAAGCCACAAGAAACAGGTAATCCATGACCAAGACTTCCTGTAGAAAGTTCTATACCAGGAAGGGTGTGGGATGCATGAGCAAAGAAATGGGTTCCATTTTTTGCAAAGTTATCCAAAAGTTCTTGCTTGGTAAAGAACCCCATCTCAGCTAAAATTGCATAATATAAAGAGCAGCAATGACCTTTACTCAAAATAAAACGATCACGATTAACTTCATTTTGAGTTTGGGGAGTATTATTTAGATAATTAGCATAAAGCGTAATTAAGACATCTGCCATTGACATCGCTCCTCCTGAATGAGACTCATTAGCATTATGTGCAAGTTCCAATGCTAAATATCTTGCAGACTGAGCCTTTTGAAACAATTCATTATTTTTCATTGTCATATCGTTTTAAATAATATTTTATGGTATTATCCAATTGGACTTCAAAATCCGAAGTATTTAAGTTGTATATGTTATCTCGTAACTTTGTTGTATCCCCCTCCATGTACATACATTGACCATATCTGTAAGGAAGGGAACCAAAATTAAGTTTAAAGTCAGGATTTATTCTATCACGAATATTGGTTACCAACTCTTTTAACGAAGTTGGATTATCTGAACAGATATTATAAACACCACTCTTATTATCTGCATAAATAGCCATTTCTATAGCTTTGGCACATTCACCTACATATAAATAAGCGAGTTTCTGCTCTCCTGGTGTTAGATCCATATGTGTATCATTAGAAATACTTCTTATAAGTGAAGGAATTAACCATTTATCAGCCTCATGAGGACCGAACAAAGGAAACAACCTAAACCAATACCAATCAATATGATTGATTTCGCAAAAACTTTTCATGATAGTTAAAGATGCAGCCTTTACCGCAGCATAAGCAGTTTTAGGGTTTACAGGATATTCCTCATCAATTTTTTCATTAAAATCCCCATATTCTGATTGCGATCCCGTACCTACGAATTTCTTACAGCCAGATTTTAATGCTAAATCAAGTAGCTCTTGTTGCATGGCAATATTGCTAACTTGCTTTTCCCAAACAACTCTATCTGCTGCTGCAACACCATTCCAGGCTAAGTTAAATACTATATATGGTTGGAACTCTATGAAAGCCTCCTGCCAATTATCAGAAGTATTCACCCATTTTACACGTTTTTCGTATCCATCCAATGAATCTAACTTTGAAGTAATTCTTTTTAAACAGAGTACTTCATGTCCATCATCAACAAGTGCTTTTACTAAATATGAACCGATAAAACCACTTGCACCAGTTACAAAAGCTTTCATTATCCTATGAATTTATTGATTTCCTCCACACAGAGGTCATATACATTTTCTGTCTTGTATCTCTTATACCAATCAGAGGTAAGCATGGCACACTGCTTGGCATTCAGTCTTGGCTTCCACCCCAAGCGGGTCTTTGCCTTATTGATATTGAGCATCAAAAGATTTGCCTCATGGAGAGCATTCGGATCAGAAACATCCTTCAACTCACCAAAGCCGAAATTCTCAACGATGGCAGACGCAACTTCCCAAACGGTTAATACGCTGTCTGCTTCCGGGCCAAAGTTCCATCCTTCGCAGTAACCTGTAGGATCATTCCACATTTTCTGAGCCAAGAGCATATATCCAGACAATGGCTCCAACACATGCTCCCATGGACGAACAGCCTTTGGAGAACGGATATCTATCACCTTGGTTGTCTCCAAAGCCCGAATACAGTCTGGTATAATACGATCTTTTGCCCAGTCACCACCACCTATTACGTTACCAGCTCTTACAGAAGCAAGACTCACGGTGTGCTTCTTTCCATAGTCAGCAGGATTGAAGAAAGAACGTCTCCATGACTGAATAGCCACCTCACAAGCACCCTTAGAAGAACTATATGGATCATAACCACCAAATGGGTCGGTCTCTACATATCCTTCCAATTGCTCATTGTTATCATAGCACTTGTCGGTAGTAATCATCACACCCACTTTCACACTCTTGGTAGCACGGATAGCTTCCATTATATGAATAGTTCCCATGACGTTCACTTCGTATGTCTCTACAGGAATCTCGTAGGAAAGGCGAACCAATGGCTGCGCAGCCAAGTGGAAAACAATCTCAGGCTGATATTCAGCAAAGATTTGCTTCATTTTCTCTCCGTCACGAATATCAGCACGGATGTCAGCCTTTATCTTTGAGCCGATGCCTGAAAGTACAAAATTGTCACGCTCAGAAAATGGGTCAAGGCCTACTCCTACTACCTCGGCACCTAATTCATGTAGCCAGATGGAAAGCCAACTTCCTTTGAAACCAGTATGACCAGTTACAAGAACTCGCTTTCCTTTATAGAAATTATTAAAAATATCAATCATATATACCTTTATTAATAGTTCTTCATTGGTACTTCACGCTCCCAACGTTTCCAAGGAGCCTGGTTAGCTTTAAGCAAAGTCTCAAGCATATCGCGCTCGCGAACATTGTCCATACACTGCCAAAATCCTTCATGAACATAAGACATCAGTTGTCCTTCCTCAACAAGTTTAACCAATGGACCTTTCTCAAACACACAGTCATCACCACTCAGATAATCGAAAATTGCAGGTTCTAATACCATGTAACCAGCGTTGATTGGAGCACCATCCGAGATATTCTTCTCTCTGAAAGACTTTACGGCATTATCACCACCAATATTCAGCACACCCTTTTCCTGTGCCATTTTCACAGCAGTAAGAGTAGCTATCTTTCCATGACTCTTGTGAAATTCCAAAAGCTTATTGATGTCCACATCACAGACACCATCTCCGTAAGTCATGAAGAAAGGTTCATCACCCACATACTTCTGAACACGCTTAATACGACCACCAGTCATGGTATCATAACCCGTATCAACAACAGTTACCTTCCAAGGTTCCAATTCACTATGATGAATGGTAACTTCATTACCCCCATTACGCCAGTCGAAACTTACATCACTCTGATGCAAGAAATAGTTAGAAAACCATTCCTTGATGTACTCCTGTTTATAACCTGCACAAATGATGAACTCATTGTGGCCAAAATAAGAATACTCTTTCATGATGTGCCATAATATTGGCATACCACCAATCTCAATCATCGGTTTTGGCTTGAATTGAGATTCTTCACTGATTCTTGTGCCGAAGCCACCGGCAAGCAAAACTACCTTCATGTTTTTATAATTAATTTCTTAATAAATTCAATAACTTTTTGGCCTCTGAAGACCAGGAATATTTATCTAAGACCTGAGAAGCGGGAGCAACAGGTTCTTTTAACAACTCATCCAAATCCACATCGTAATTATGAGGATCTATGTAATGTGCAGAATTACCATAAACCTCGGGCAAACAAGCAGCAGTTGAAACTATCAATTCTGCCCCACAGGCTAACGCTTCTATCGGTGGTATTCCAAATCCTTCATATACTGCAGGATGAATAAAAGCCCTACACCCCTTCATCAGCGACTTGATTTCTCCATCTGTCAAGTAACCAGTAAAGAGAAGATTCGACCCCTGTAAGTCATCTATACCCAACTTAGTAAAACCCTCAGCTCTACCAACAATCAAGAATTTCTTTTCAAGATTCCTCTTAGCAACCTCCTTAACCCAAATAAAGTTCTTTTGAGGTGAGAGACTACTCAATGCCATGAAATATTCCCCTCGGACATATCCCTTAGGAAGTTTCTCAAATATGGACTCATCCTCATTTACTCTTAGGTAATGCTGCCAAGCATTAGATATTACATGAAAGCGACTCTCTGGAACTTTCATAAACTTAGAAAGGCGGGACTTCGAATAGTTGCTCACCGTTATAATTGGGTATTTGCTTCTTTTCACAGCCTCAATCATCATCTGATGCCAGATATACGACAATCTACCATAAAGATTCTGTGTCAAAAGTTCACGAATTTCATATGCTGCAGCATCATGACAGCAGACTATACCACTATCCAACAAAGGGCAAGTAGATGTCAAGTTCACACTTACCAGATGATGTTTTTTACAATAGCGATAAAGACTAATCTGCTCCAAGAAATGGCTTTTTACCTTTCCATACTTAACAATCTTAATATTCTTGTAATCAGGTAATGTCTCGGCATACTCTGGTACAACCATGACAAATTCATCTTTCTCACAAATTTTATCTAACTCACGAAGCAACTCCGTTGCAAATCGCTCCTGTCCAGTCAACTTGCGAACAACAAAGCGACCATTGATTGCGTATTTCATAAAAATCTATATTAAAGTAATTAATAAGATTTAATTTTTCTCAAAAGCCATTGTTCGACAACAGAAATCTTCTCTGCTACATCAATCATCTTAATCTGCAACCAGTTGAACTTCAAATATTTCTGTTGATAATATCTTTGAGAATCTAAACCATGCATAAACAAGCGTAACGATTTTGTATTCGTTGATGTAGAATACTGAATATGTCTATGTTCATACACACAACAAGGAACATAGCCAACTCTGTAGCCCAAACTCCATACTCGCTTTGTCAGCAATCTTTCCTCCCAATAAAGAAAAGTACCATTATCTAAAACTTCTCCATCGGCAAAGCAACTCATACGAATTCCATAAAAAGAACCAGGCACTTCTGACACATCAAATACGTTCTCATTTGTTATGTCATAATCATACACATAAAATTTCTTCAGCAAATAATAATGTCTAGGAATATTAAAATATGACAAGAACTGAAGCCAAAATGAATCATACAATCCTTTGGCATATTGCCATGATTTTACTTTACTCAATGGATCTACTTGTGCACATCCTAAGATTGCGAACTTATTGTTCTTCGCAAAATAACTGCATAGCTTTACTATGATTTCATTTTTGAAGAATACATCGGGATTTACAACAAAGCAAATGTCGCAATTAAGCTCATTCTTCAAATATTTCAAACCTTCATTATTTCCCCTTGCATATCCTAAATTCTCCGTTAGCAACAAGCACTTTATTTTGGCAACATTGAGATTTCTCAATATCTGTGCAGAATCATCCTTTGAATTTCCATCAACAATAAGAATCTCATCTATGGAATCATAGGTTGCGAATGTTCTAGATATTTCTGCTACTAGTTTTCCTCTGTTATAGTTAAGGATAACTATTCCAACTTTATAATTACCTACCATATCCTTTGTTACTTAATTATTGAGAAACCAGGTTTGTAAATCGGATGTTTACCCAACTTACCACTTATACCATCTCTTACCGCTGCCAAATACAACTTTTGACACTTCCTGCAAAATGGATACTTCACAAAGCACATAATATATCTACTTGCTATCCAAAAGTACGCAACTTTCTTGTCATGTCTAAGAAACATATTTATCTTGTTTCTTATATCATAGAAGTCTCTCCATGACATTGCGATATTACTTTGCTCTTTTACTTGACCATAACCATCATCATGACTAAAAGCAATGGATGGAACACAAACTATCCTGCCATTCTCTCTCATTCTCATGCTATGCTCCGTATCATCATAATAGATAAAATAATCAGGATTGCACAATCCAACCTTATTTAAAGAATCAGCATTGAGGAAAGTACCTACATAAGAAAATAAATCTATTTCAAAATACTTTTTCTTATAGTTTTCCAATGCCATTGGCGCAAATACGGGGCGAAGCCCAAATCTAACCATATACTTCTTTCTATGCCCTAAATCCACAGTGCCATCCATATGCTTTACTGTAGAACAGATAGCAGATACAGAACCAAGTCTTTGGTCTTTCGAATAAGTCTCAAACTGTTCTATTATATCTGGGTTAGGATAAGCGTCATCATCGGCTACCAATATCCAATCAGCACCAAGAGATAAGGCATGTTGGCAACCATTAAAGAAGCCGCCTGAGCCACCTAGGTTCTCATCAAGATTCAATACTGATTTATTAAAAGAAGACTTGCAACCTTTCCATTCCGAAAGGTATTCAGGGGTGCCATCCGTACTTTTATTATTGACAACTACCAATGTATCCAAGCCCCTTTTTATTGCATCGTATGCTAGAAGAGTTTTCTTCAACTTCTCAATACGATTATATGTTACTACTACTGCTATTATTTTCATCGTTTATTCACTGTAACTTTATATGGTTTAACAAAAAAGAAATGTTTAAACATCAAAATAAAAATATATAATGCGATTATACGCCTTATAAACATCAAGGTAAATATATTCTCCGTAAATCTACTGGAAAAGAAAGCCATAAATAAACAAAGCGAGGCCGACGAATAGATAAACAAAAAAAGATTCAATTTCTGAGGAGATTTTAATGTCAATAATGCCCTGTTATAAAAAAGCATAGCAACAAAAGCTATTATAAAGTTCATAATGATTACTCCAGTAACACCAAAGTCTTTGTGAAAAGAATATACTTGTGTATAAACATTACCAAGATGATAGCCTCCTATATCTTGGAATGTACCAGGAGTTATTTTAAAATTTGGAAATATTTCTGTATAAAATCTTTGAAAGGTAGCTTGTCCCGGATAAATACTTTTGGGTGCAAAAGCATATCCGTGCATATAAATATCGAAATTTTTTATTTCTGCCCCCATATATTCTGCAAACATATCCGAACTTTCACGATTATCAACACCAGAACGTCCTATCACCTCAGAAAGTCCCTTCAGACCAGATACACACAAATATATGCCAAGTATAATACCAAGAACTATCTTAAATGACAGATACAAAGATTTCCGTTTTGCAAAGTAAACAAAAACATAAACAACTCCTAATCTAAACAACGGATCAAATATCGCATCTTTGGTACCTCCAGTTACACCATCTGCAACTACCAGCATTATATGAACTATAAGAAATAAACGCAACCTTTTATCAGAATCTTTTGACAACAGAGAGAGAGCTAATAGCCAACAGGTAAAAAAAGAGCTCATTCTTCCTATATATGCCAATGCTGTAACATAAACAGGGAAATGAAATCGCAACTCACCTGAAGCTGTATCAGCCTTTGCTGCTCCAATCAACTCAGAATAGTTTAGAAAACCTCCAAAAAATCTCATGAAGCAATACATCTTTAGAAAGAAGCAAGCAACGGCTAGGACTATCAATACAACATAAAATTTCTTAAGCTTTTTCTTTCTAAGCATTGACATCGACATCACTCTGTCTGAATCACCATTTACAAACTCTGGAGTCTTTCTAAAAATTGAACAAAATAGAGTGAACAACAAAGTACTTCCTCCCAACAATAGCACAGACTCATATAGCATTACATCCATTCTCCAAGCATCATAATGGAGAGCGGCAACAATAGCTGCCCCTAACATTCCCGCACCTAAAAGAACAGGAGGAGCCAATATGTTTCTAAATAATTTAAATGCAAACACAACATTTAACAAAAGAACGCCACATAAAGTATATATCATAAAGGCAAATTATTTTTTTTCAACTTCATATTTTAAAAAATCCAAGGAATCGTTTATCTCTTCCTCTATTATAGGAGTCACTCTCGAATAATCAATTTGTTTTTGCCATTCAATTCCGCCATCATCATTATAATTCTTATAAAGGATACCATAACGTGATAGAATGTCATACATTCGAGTATTTTGAGACCCAGACTCTGTATCAGAATTCTTCATGGCATGAACAAACTCTTTTTGGAATTTCAAGGCAAATACTGTAGCATGGAATGAATCCATACAGATGTAAGAAGCATGCTTGAGAAGGTAGACCCACTCATAAGGTCCGGCATCTTGATAGGTCATACCATCACCATATGTTAACTTACGATTGTAACATTCTAAGGCTATTACCTTATCTATGCCTGTAAATTTCTTCACTTCCTGCACCATTCGCTCATACACATCTACACGACTGTCTCCTACGAAATAACAGAATATATATTTCTCTGGCAATTCAAACTCCAATTGAGCTTTATTACCAAAGCTCTCCCATTCATCAGCTGCAAGCAAATAAGTAGGGTCTACTACAAGTTTTACGTCCTGACGACCTAATAAGGAATTCAATAGCTCTACTGAACGTTGTTCTCTTACAGCAATATGAGTGAACTTTTGCAAGTCCGTCTTCATACGTTCCTTCACAGATGGATGAATTTCCACCTGTGAAATACTTGATGAATATGCAATGCACTTAGTTCCATCATTAACAAACTCCAGGAACATCATGGGATTGAAACCGCCGCAGAAAGGATTCCAAATTTGATCACTACCAGTTATGAACATATCTGCATCACAAACAACCTCGTCATAATCAGACATGGTATAAAGACGACGCATCTTGAAATTACCATCACAAAAGGTAAATTTATAAACCTTGCGCTTTTGCAAATTGCCATAATACCATTTTTTTACAAACCATTGATAACCTGGCATTTTACTAAACATTTTCAATATAGGATGATTTGGCAAGGTCAATACATAAGGAACAGGATTAGCCATCTGATTCTTCCCCTTAGGTTTTACCTTACCTTTAACATAATTAATTTGTTGTTCTGTAAGGAACTTACGTAAAATCCATTTCCCAATAACGCCAATATATCCCTTTATCGTCTGAGGTGGAACTTCTCTTCTATTATAAATGAACTCCACATCATGACCCATTTTGCGTAAGACATAGCTCAACGCATAACCTTGGAGACAAGTTCCGAAATTGGGATGAGGAGCAAAAGTAACTAATTTAATTTTCATGATTACTTCTTTAAGATAGATTTGATATTGTCAATATTAGATTGCCCTACAATATCTTTAATCTCTTTCTTGATAGCTTGTTTTAAAGTAGGAGCCTGAAGATGATTTATCATATATAAAGCCTTATCATCATCATCTGCATTGGTGAATACTTCAAATAATATTGGCTTAACCTTTTCTACCGAAACAAACTTCTTGTAGACTGCTTCAAACTCTTCCTTATTTGAGGCAGAAAGATATTCGAAACCCAAGTCTTCTGCATAATGCTTCAAGAGTTTATGGGATTTATTACCAAAGTGACCTCCAGCTCCGATATATTTATCAATATCCAAGAAATCACTCTGATGATGGTAAAACTTAAATTCGACACCAACACCATTATTTACTATCATTAATCTTGCATTATTACCGATATGGCGATTGCCAAGGATATTCATGTCGTAAAAGAAAGCCAAATCTCCTGTCACGCAATAATAATAATCTGCTTTCTTTGCTAATGAAGCGCCTATGAAAGAAGAAACTCCTCCATCAATGCCGAAACCACCAGTGTTGCAAGACTCACTAACAATGCTCTTTGAATCAAAGAGATTCCAACTTCTAAGAGAATTTAGAATACCTAACTGAATAAATGAATTCTGAGGTAGCTCCTGATAAAGTCGCTTAGCTACCCAAATATTTGAAAATGGTAACGTTTCTGGAATCTTAGCATAAAGATCATTATAGGTTTTCATACATTCATCCAAATATGTATGTGGAACATCTTCTGTCTTCAAATTTGCATAATGCATGAAGAATGTCTCTTCATCTAATTCAAAGAGACTATCTAATTTTTTAAAGGTATCATGTAATTCTCCATCAGCAGATACTCTCCAAACCTTTTTTGCACGACCAGCAAGTCCCATAGAAGCATAATCACCAGAAACTTGACCGATATGAATTAGCAAATCTGGGAAAACTTTACCAATAGAATTTTCCTGCTGTCCAATTAAGCCAGTTACAACTCTAAACTTACCATGATAGTTACTGGTATGATCACAGAAAACTACAGCATCATATTTAGAACAGAAAGAATCAATTGACTTAGTCGCATTATGTGAAAAAGGAACATGGGAGCCAACAAATATAGCAATCTTACCTTCAGGTATTTTTGGACAATCTGTAGCTTTCGAATAATAACTGATCTTTTTGGCGACAGGCAATTTTTCTACAGGGAATACTGATTTTTCGGAAAAAGAATGACTAAAAAAGCAAAAAATAGCAGATTTGAGCTTTTGT
>ERZ1023619.137-NODE-137-length-19766-cov-15.103901_pt1 | contig 19766 bp, 16 predicted proteins | sample MGYA00380329_ERZ1023619 | MGnify/ENA primary metagenome ERZ1023619 (study PRJEB33179, sample SAMN07448976) | human gut metagenome | biome: Human-gut; feature: Human associated habitat; material: Faeces | host: Homo sapiens | place: India: Bhopal | collected...
AGAGCACAACACTTTTAATGTTGGGGTCATGGGTTCGAGCCCCATGCGAGTCACATAACGAAAAGGACTTTACTTCGGTAAAGTCCTTTTTGTTTTATGATATCGTTTGTTTGATGTACGCTCTTATTTGATGATTCTGCCTGATTATCCTACGCGTTTAGTCGTCTTGCTTACTCATTATTCCTGCGTTTGGTCATCTTGCTTACTTGTAAAAAAGAAAGCTGGTACGTGCTCATATTCTTATATAATAATTAGGTACGCGCACGTACGCGTACCTTTGTTATATAAGTATTAACTATTCTTCTTCGACTTGACACCGCTACCCTTGGTCAAGGTCAAGGTGGAGCGTTGAAGTTTCTTGCTGCCATGGTCGAAAACTACAGCGGGATTCATGCGGCGGCCATGGAAGGAGATTTCGAAATGAAGATGTTCTGTCGTTGCCCTACCAGTACGGCCGGTAAGACCAATGACCTGACCAGCCTTCACCTTATCGCCGCGCTTGACAAAGTTTTTGGACTGATGGCTATACAAGGTCTCGAAACCATAAGCATGCTTGATACGTATACAGTTGCCATAACCATAGAAAGGCCCCGAAGCCACTACAGTACCATCGAAAGCTGCTAAAATTTTATCGTTGGGACGAGTCTTGAGGTCTACACCAGAATGGCAGCGCTTGCCACCGTAAGGACTGATCACCTTGCTGCCTGGCAGTGGATAAGCCCAATGAGATGCAGAGATCTTCTCTAAATCCAACTTAAAAGTATTAGACTTCTGGAAGGGATCGGCCTCCTCTTCCGGATCGAGAGTAAACTCCCTGTCCTTTTTGTCAGAAGAAGACACCTTGCCTCCCACGACAGTCACACTGATACGGTTGCCCGTCTTGCGAAACTGCATGGTCTGACGACGCAGCCTGTGACTTTTCAACTCTATCACTGTCTCAGGATTGATGCGGGCTCCGTTTACCATAACAGAAAACTCACAAAACACGTCTGACCCCTTTCCTCCGACAATAGCTATGGTCTGTCCTGCCTCAACACCCTGTCCCACCTTCACCAGGTTTTCGGCATTGAAAGCATAAACTGTCTCTAAACCGTTATCGTGACGGATCACAATAACATTACCATAATTTACTGTCTTGCGGGAAAGGCGCACATAACCATCAAACATCGCCTTGACGGCATCGCCCTTTTTGGTCTCTATATGCAGGATGCTATTATTATTCTCCAACGTAGCCTTACCCACTGGAAGAGGAAAAGAATACTCCTTCTCCCGAAAGTTCTCAAAGTCTACATTGAAAGCATTGCTCCGTTCAAAAAGTCCTGGAGTGGCAATACTTATCTGTTGCTGTTCGGCAGCAGTAAACTGATTTTTGCCTGGCATGAAAGACGAAACGATGATGAAGCCACAGCATAATAAGGCCGCAACCATCGTTGCCGCATAAATATGGCTAAGTTTATTGATTAGGTTCTTGTACATGACTGTTTTATAGAAATTAGAAAAGTATGATTCCGGTGAAGATTCTTCCAGACTGAATGCCCAACCTACGGGCAGAGAAGAAATCATCACTGTGCTGATAGGTGCAAATACCTGACTGATGGATATGGACAGCAGGAATGCCCGACTCTTGTAATAAAAGTGAATTGCAAAGAGGTAAATCGATGTGCCACTTCATGGGCTGATCCACATTTCCCTCTTTCTTCATGTTAGGACGCTGGTCGGCAATAACAGGCATATCAAAACCGCCCTGCACGAACTCCTCATAAACCTCATCACCTACCTCAAAAGCTTCTTTGGATATACCTGGACCAATGACAGCCTTCAATTCTGAGGGACGTGTATGAAAAGAGGTGCACATCATCTCAATGGTTTTCTGCACTATACGCTGTACGGTGCCTCGCCATCCGGCATGAATAGCAGCCATGGCATGATGAACCTCATCATAAAGAAGCACAGGAATGCAGTCGGCAGTAGAAACACCTATGCACACACCCCGCAGGTCGGTAATCAGCGCATCGACTCCTTCAAGAATCATCTTGCGGACAGGCTCAGGTTTTGAGAAAAACTCCCCGTCAACCCTTCGCACTTCTATGCCATGCACCTGATGAGGCATGACGATATGGTCGGCAGACACACCTAAGCGTTCTGCCAAAAGGCGACGGTTCTCCCAAATATGTTCGGAAGAATCGCCACAATACTCATTGATATTGAATTCGCTATAGTTGCCCAAGCTCACTCCGCCTTTTCGCATGGTAGAGAAAGCCAGGACTCCTTCAGCAACAGTATATTCTTTCAGCATCTGAAGAGAAATTTTACTCGTATTCAAAGTCATCGAGGTCGTCGACATCCTCAATCTCCGACTCATCGATATACTCTACAATATCCTCGCCTTCGGCAGCCAACTCCTGCTGGAACCGGCTCATATCCTTATCACGATGCACGAGAGTGTCTTCAGAGGTAATCTCCTGGAGCTTGTTACTCTCCGAATTGAGTTCACGCCAAAGCACATCCTTCAACTCCTGGATACCCTGTCCGGTAACCGAGGATATGAAGACCACCGGCAAATCGTCAGGCAGGTTTTCCTTCAGCATCTCTATCAACTCCTCATCGAGCAAATCGCATTTGGTAACAGCCAGCACGCGATGTTTGTCAAGCATCTCTGGATTGAAGTTTCTCAACTCGCCAAGAAGCACTTCGTATTCCTTCTTGATATCATCGGTATCACCTGGCACCATGAAGAGCAAGAGTGAGTTGCGCTCTATGTGGCGCAGAAATCGCAATCCCAGGCCTTTACCCTCGCTGGCACCCTCGATGATACCAGGAATGTCGGCCATCACAAAAGACTGATGGTCGCGATAATCGACAATTCCCAAAGAGGGCTCAAGGGTGGTAAACGGATAGTTGGCTATCTTGGGACGGGCACTGGAGACCGAAGACAGCAGGGTGGACTTACCCGCATTGGGGAATCCCACCAATCCGACATCTGCCAGGAGTTTCAGCTCCATGATAATAGTCATCTCCTGCATAGGCTCGCCTGGCTGTGCATAACGGGGAGCCTGGTTGGTAGAAGTGCGGAACTGAAAGTTTCCCAATCCTCCACGACCACCTTTCAACAGCAACACCTCTTGTCCATCGTATGTAACGTCGCACACGTACTTTCCTGTTTCGGCGTTATATACCACGGTTCCACAAGGTACATCAATATAGATGTCCTTGCCATCGGTTCCATGACACTTGTCTCGTCCACCATTGCCTCCATGTTCGGCAAAGAAGTGACGCTGGTACTTTAAGTGCAATAAAGTCCAGTAATTATGATTTCCACGCAGATAAATGCTTCCTCCGCGTCCGCCGTCACCACCGTCAGGACCACCATTGGGTTGGTACTTTACGTGGCGCAGGTGCATGGAGCCCTTGCCACCCTTACCAGAGCGGCAGTTAATTTTTACGTAATCTACGAAATTGGATTCAGCCATTTTAATGTCTTATGTTTAATGTTTAGTAAAAAATATCTTGCTATCTTGAGGCTGGCAAAAGGGCAAATGTGTAATGTCGAACATTTACTGAAGCATGACCTCGATGGCACAAGCCTTACTAAATATTAAACATTACACATCAAACCTTATATCTTAGAGATTGTCAATGACATTACAAACACGAGCGAAGATCTCGTCTACAGTACCCAAGCCCTCGATGTGGTGATGGATACCTTCCTTCTCATACCAGTCTATGAGTGGAGAAGTCTGTGTGTGGTAAACATTCAAGCGCTTCTTGATAGTTTCCTCATTGTCGTCAGAACGACCACTCTCCTTACCACGGTTGATAAGACGTGCCATCAACTCATCCTCAGGAACAGAAAGTTCAATCATGGCAGCCACCTTATGACCACGCTCTGCCAACATCTTCTTCAAAGCCTCAGCTTGTGGAATAGTACGTGGGAAACCATCAAAGATGACACCCTTGTGCTCCTTACCGAAGCTGTCGTACACACTTGCCAGGATATCAATCATCAACTCATCAGGAATCAACTGACCATTGTCGATGAAGCCCTTGGCAGTCTTGCCGAGTTCTGTACCGTTTTTGATTTCGCTACGAAGTACATCACCTGTTGAGATATGACCCAATCCGTACTTCTCAATCAGCTTGTCGCTCTGAGTGCCTTTACCTGCACCTGGCGCACCGAAAATTACAATATTCTTCATTACTATTTTATGTTGTTAAATAATTATCCTTAAACTAATCTTCTACTATCGTATAGATGTCGCGCAGGTTACGGCCCTGCTGGTCGTAGTCAAGTCCATAGCCTACAATAAAATCATTAGGAATTTCCATCACCGCATACTTGATATCGAGAGGCACACGAAGATTGCCTGGCTTCACAAGCAAAGAGCAGACATTGATCGAAGCAGGATTCTTCTCCTTCAGACTGTCGATCATCTTCTGCATGGTGAATCCGGTATCTACGATATCTTCAACGATGATGATATGACGACCCTCCACTTCCTGATTGATTCCCAACAGTTGTTTCAGATTGCCCGTAGAACTGGTACCCTCGTAAGAAGCATACTTCACAAAGGATATCTCGCTGGGGATTGTCACCATACGCATCAGATCGGCAGCAAACATAAATGCACCATTCAACACAGCCAAAAACAAAGGATTCTTACCATCCATGTCCTGGTTAATACGGTCGGCAACAACTTGCACTTTCTTCAAAATTTCCTCTTCTGGAATAGAGGTTTTAAAAGTCTTGTCCTTGATTTTAACTATACTCATAGTTCCAAAAATAATATTTTCTGCAAAATTACTAAAAAAATACGGAATATCTTATAGTTATCGAGCATTTTTTCGTATTTTTGCAGAAGTATGAAGATTTTTACGAGTACTCAGATACATGAGCTGGATAAATATACCATCGACCATGAGCCTGTCTCCTCTATCAATCTGATGGAGAGAGCTGCCAAGGCCATCACCCACTGCATAGAAGCAGAATGGTCGAACAGGACACCTATTGTGGTCTTCGCCGGACCAGGAAACAATGGAGGTGATGCACTTGCCGTGGCCAGACTGCTGGCTGACGACGGCTATCAAGTTTCCGCGTTCTTATTCAACATTCACAACAAACTCTCCAACGACTGCGCCCTGAACAAGAAGCGTCTCATTGAGAGTAAACGCATCAAACAATTTACAGAAGTCTCGGTCAACTTCGAGCCTCCCACGCTGACACCAGACACCGTGGTCGTGGACGGTCTCTTTGGCAGCGGACTGAACAAGCCGCTTACCGGAGGTTTTGCTGCCATGGTGAAATACCTGAACTCATCGCCAGCCAAAGTGGTCAGCATCGACATTCCGTCGGGACTGATATGCGAGGACAACACCTACAACATATCAGCCAATATCCTGAAAGCCGACCTCACGCTGACACTGCAACAAAAGAAGTTGTCGATGCTGATGGCGGACAACCAGAAATATTTGGGAAGGCTCAAGGTGCTGGACATCCGCCTGTCTCCCGAATACATACAAAACACCGACTGCAGGTATCGCATCCTGGAGGAAAACGACATACGGGGCATCATGCAACCCCGTGACGACTTTGCTCATAAAGGAAGCATGGGGCACGCACTCCTCATAGCCGGCTCTTACGGAATGGCGGGAGCTTCTATCCTTGCCACCAAAGCCTGCCTGAGAGCAGGAGCAGGAAAAGTCACCGTGCATTCACCCAAGCGCAATTACGACATCATGCAGATAAGTGTGCCCGAGGCCATACAGCAGATGGACCCTGAAGAAACCCTGTTCAGTCATCCTGTAGATACCGAACCTTATAATGCGCTCGGAATAGGTCCGGGGTTAGGCAGCAACGAGACAACAGCCATCGCCCTGATAGCACAGATCAGACGAAGCACCTGCCCCTTGGTCATCGATGCCGATGCCATCAACATCCTTTCAAGTCACCGGGCATGGATGCAACAGTTGCCCAAGGACATCATCCTCACTCCCCATCCTAAGGAGCTCGACCGTCTGGCGGGCACCACAAGTTCCTGCTGCTACGAAAGACTAATGAAGGCAAGCGAACTGGCAGAAAGGCTGCAGGCTTACATTCTGCTGAAAGGACATTATTCTGCCCTGTGCCTGCCCAACGGACACATAGACTTCAACTCCACTGGCAACAGCGGCATGGCGACAGCAGGAAGCGGAGATGTGCTGACCGGAATCATCACTGCCCTACTGGCACGAGGTTACGACGCACCTTCTGCCTGCAGGATAGGAATGTACCTGCACGGACTGGCCGGCGACTTGGCTGCCAAAGACTTAGGAAAGGAAAGTCTCATTGCCGGCGACATCATCAATTATCTGCCCAAAGCTTTCCTGAGAATGGAAGACTGAGGAGAAAAATAAGTTTTTTTGAACATATTAGAGAAATAAATGAACATTTTTGTTGTTCATTTATTTTTTTTTAGTATATTTGCCACATGAAGGGGGAAATTATAACCTAATCACAAATTTATAAACTACACAAAGTATGTTAAATCACAATCTAAAACACCATCTGTTACCATCAGCATTATTGGTGACAGGTTTCCTGACCTTAACAGGATGCACGAACAACGACTATGACCTAAGCAACGTTGACGCTACTATGGGATTCGGAAGTGAGTCATTAGTAATTCCCAACAGTTCAACCAAAGACATTCAGCTGAAAGATGTTCTCGACCTCAAGGAAGGCGGTTGCGTAGTGACAGATGCTGCAGGCAACTACCTGTTCCAGCTGGCTGGAGGAGATGTAGAGGCAGCCTATCCAAACATTTCGCCTATCATCCTCGACGTTACCAACGTGTTCGATGGCGATATTTCACTGAGCAACGCAGCTTCTACGGGTGCCAAGGCAAGACGCGCTCCCGGCAGCAGCCTCCATATTGCTTCACCCAAGGTCATGATGTTCGAATATCATGGCAACGACAAGGCTGTGAAAAGTCTTAATGAGGCTGAGATTAACGAGAACGAGAACGGGACCGAAATCAGTATCAGACTCGACTTCAGCAACATCTCGACAGCTGTCTCCAACATAGAGTCGGCTACACTCACCTTGCCCGCATACCTCAGCATCAATCATCTGGTGATAAGAAACGGCAACGGAGTTCCCACACACAATGGTTCGAAAGTTACCATCACAGACATCTCTACCGCACGCCCCCTTGAGCTGAGCCTCAAGACACAGAAACTGGACTTCACCAATCAGAACGACCACGGACACCTCAGCATCAACAACGGAGCGATAGACCTGACGGGATACTTCAGCATAGCAATGCAATGCAATGTGACAGGTGCAATGCCCGACAATCCTACTATCAAGGCCAAAATAGGCGTAGCCGACAGAACCATCACGATGAATAGTGCCACAGGTATCTTCGACCCAAAGATCAATCTGAACACTTTGGGAGAAGTTGACGTGACGGGGCTTCCCGACTTCCTGGATGACGACGACGTTGTGGCCGATCTCGACAATCCTCAGATATTGCTGACCGTAAACAACGACATGGATGTGGCTGCTACTGTTAGTGCGACAGTCATATCGACAAAGGAAGGCAGAGAACTGGCACGCGTCACTCTGCCGGAGATGAGTGTAGCGAAGAACGGACTGAGCAAGATCTGCATCTGCCGACAGAAGACAAGCGAACTGACCCAGCAGTACGGCGAAGCCAACGTGTATGCCGTGAGCAACCTGTCGACACTCATCAACCGCATACCCGACCACATCAAGATCGTAGACGTGAACGCTCATGCTAAGGCAGAGGTAGCTACCATAGTATTTGGAAAAGAATACCATGTGAAGCCAAGTTATAAGGTCAATGCCCCATTGGCTTTTGGCGAAAAGGCAAACATCGTTTACGAAGACTCTTTTACTGGATGGAACGACGATATCGACGAACTCGACCTGGCCGAGGGAACCTACATCGAGGTGACAGCCAACGTAGAGAACAAGGTTCCAGCCTACCTCACCGTAAAAGCATATCCAGTAGACGCACAGGGCAACAAGATAGAAGACAAACTGCTCATCGAGATTCCCGACGAGGTGGCTGCATCGACAGACGGAACAACAGCCGTGACAACACCTATCACCATGAAGATTACACCCAAGGTAAAGAACTCGCTCAAGCAGTTGGACGGACTCGTATTCCGACTGGAAGGCTCCGCCAAGTCTGCCAATGGCAACAAGGTGACGGGCATCTGCCTCAACGAGAGAGAGCATACCCTGAAACTGAACGACATCAAGGTGAAAATTGTCGGAAAGATTATCGGCGACTTCAACTAATGAGAGTATCAGACCAAACATACCTATTTTATATATAATAAATAAGAAAGCCCTATGAAATTACAACATATCAAGAAACAATTGCTCACAGTGGCACTGACTACTGTTGCAATGGGTGCCATGGCACAGAGCCTCAACTCGGCATATTACACTGAAGACTATAAGTTCCGTCACGATCTGAACCCTGCCTATGGAAACGACCAAAACTACATATCCATTCCAGCTCTGGGCAATGTGAGTGTAAACACACATGGTAACTTCGGATACCAGGATGTGGTGATGAACAATCCTATGTATGGCGTGGAAAACGGAGCCAAGAAAATGACCACCTTCATGAACCCCTACATCTCAACAAGTGATGCTCTCGACGGATTCAGTACAGGCAACAACCGCATCACGGGTGACGTGAACATAGCCCTGCTGTCGGCTGGCTTCAAGGGCTTCGGCGGATACAACACCATCGAAGTCAACGCCAAGACCTCTTTCGGCATCGCCCTGCCTTACGAACTCTTTGAGTTTGCCAAGAACACAGGCAACAACTCTTATGACATCGGCGACATCAGAGCACACGCCATGTCGTATGGCGAACTGGCTTTGGGTCACTCCCGCCAGATTAACAAGAAACTGCGACTCGGTGCCAAACTGAAATTCCTCTTCGGTATTGCCCGTGCTGACGTAGAGATGAATGACGTTAAGGCAGACCTGACAGCCAACGACAAATGGCTGATAAGCGCAAAGGCCAAGGCCAACATGTCGATGAAGGGATTCTGCTACAAGCAGGAAACCAAGGAATACAACGACCCATCAAAGGGAGAATATGAATATGTGAACGATGTGGACGTAGACGGCGCCGGACTGAGCGGCTTTGGTATGGCGATTGATCTCGGTGGAGAATATAAAATCAACGACAGCTGGACAGTGAACGCCTCAGTTCTCGACTTGGGCTTCATGCACTGGAGCAACAACATGCAGGCTGCCAACCGACAGGACACATTCGTCTTTGACGGTTTCACCGACATGGATGTAAAACAAGGCAATGGAAACGAAGTCTTCGATGACAAGGCTGATAAATATGGAGACCAGCTGGCCGATTTTGCCAACCTTACCGACGAGGGTGACCAAGGCAGCAGAACAACAGGCATAGGTGCCACCATCAACGTGGGTGCAAGCTACAAGCTTCCATGCTACAAGAAAATGACCTTCGGCTTCCTGAGCTCTACACGCATCAAGGGTGCCTACTCATGGACAGAAGGCAGACTGAGTGCCAACTGGGCTCCTCTGAAATGGATTGACGGTGGTGTCAACTTTGCTGTCAACAGCTTCACAGCCAGCATGGGCTGGGTGCTCAACATCCATCCTAAGGGATATAATTTATTCATCGGCATGGACCACTTGCTGGGCAAGATGAGTAAGGAATGCATCCCACTGAGCTCGAACGCCAGTGTGGCTGTAGGTATGAATATTACCTGGTAAAGAAAATGTTCATAAACCCCAAACGCAAGTACTTGCGATGACCAACGAAAGTACTTTCAATACCAACGAAAGTACTTTCAACAGCCAACGAAGCTATATTCATTTTTTAGGCCTCTTAGGTGCAAAAAGACATTATGAAATATTTTATTTTAAAGTGGTCATTAGAAAAAAAACAGAACAATAAAACAAAACGAAGCTTATGGTGTCGTTTGCTGCATAAGATGATCGCTCCACTCAGTGCAAATCCTGATTTTGATGATAAAATAGAGGATGTTACTCTATGGTTTATCGAATATGACGATGTGGTAAATCATATTGCAAACAGAGAAATTGGATTTGCTAAAGATGGTAGGATTATTGTAAAAATGCCAGACGATAGAAATTATGGTTATTGGCTGGATACAAATTGCGAATTGGAAGATTTCAAAAAGATGGGTATAAATATGATAACCGAAAAAGAATTTAACGACTTATGGAATTCGGTCTATTACGATAGAGTAGCAAAAGAATTCAAGCAGACTGTTATCAAAAATGGAGACTAAAGAATGTATGCAATCTTGCTTTCACGGACATTTTGGGCAGCATCCTTTACGTTACGTATGAGAAGGGCACGAAAGTCTTCGATGCTTCATACGATGCGTGGGGGCAAGCAGACGGTAACGCTCAACACCATTGGGTCTGCACCGTGGTTGCATGGGGCATGAGATGTTGAATGAGTTCAACCTCATCAATATGAATGGGCGTGTCTATGATCCGGTACTTGGCTGATTCCTAAGCCCGGACAAATACGTACAGGAAGGAGACAACAGCCAGAACAGCTGCTGCACCCCTATTGAAAACACTCCTTCATGAACATTCCTATAAGTATTTCCTCTGTACTTTTTCTGGTCAACAATAAACTCATAATGTGCAAGGCTCCCACCTTTAGTACCATTACTTATTTCGTAAACAACAGCATCTACTGGCATCCCATATTTTTCATAAATATATGGAATGCCAAACTTGCCACACAGGAAAAATCCGATAAAAATTACAAACATAACAAAGTTTACTTTTACCAATCCAAAACTTCTTCTTTTCATAATAAAAACTGTTTACCTGAAGTTCTTATGCAGGTTATCAACTAAGAGCCTGCATATAACTCATTCTACCAAAAAATCAACATTATCGGCATATCTCAGCCCAAAGAAGCCTCTCTTAATGTTCATAATGCATTTTGTTCCAAGAGGCTTTGTTTCTTTGTGTATATCATACCAGAAAGAAATATCTTCATTATCTAATTTAATCTTTACATAATTATTTTTGCAACTAGGAGACTTATTTGCTGTAACTGAAGCAAAATCTATTACGACACCATATTTTTCCTTTGCAAGAATCGTTGAGGGCAAATATTTATTTGGCAAAAGTATCAACGCTGGTATCAGAATAAAACATAATGCCGTTTTTATGCAATATCCACCGAAAAGACTACCAAATTTTTCCTTAGACTTTCCACTTATTTTTTTGATAAAAGCTAATAGGATAGAAATTACGCACATTGCAAAGCGATCATACATCCAAGGAATACATATCGGTAACAACGTATTGCAATCTTGCACCAAGATTTCAAGATACACGATTAGGGCTATCACTATGATCAATATACCCCAATCAAGCCAAAAATTCTTTAATTTAAGATATAATTTTGTCATAATTACATTATTATACTTACCATATTCTCTTTATGAAACTATAAATTCCACTCAAGATAGCATTTGCATTATTTTCTCTTTTATCCAAATAATTATTCTTTTCTTTTTTTAGCCTTGACCTTGCATTTTTTCTTGTGGATTTAGAATAACGCATTTGTCCTGCCCTACGATGCATAGTTGCCTTAGACGTAGGTTTTGCCACCACATTTTTAAATTTTTGCTTGGTTTTAATCTTAGCATATTTTCCAGAAGTACCAGTAATGAATGCACCGATTCCTGTTTCTACCCCCAAATTAACATAATCAATATCTTTATATGATTTTGCACCATTCTTTATTTGGTCTGAAACATTTTTAGCTGCCGAAGTTACCGCAGAAATTGCAACTTTAGCCCCAAGCCCTTTAAATGCAGAAACACCACTTGTCAAAGCACCTTCCCCTGCAGCTATACCTACATTCGTCCAATTGACATTCTTTGACAAGTTATCCAAGACAGAGCTATTGGTATCATAATTCTCTATAAGTTGACATGCCAACTCTGTACCGCCGCCGATAACGGCACCCGAAATTGGATCTTCACCATCTTGGTCTGTCGTATTCACAGGATTATCCAAGCAATAGTTATAAGGAGACATATAGCCGAAATTCTCACACAAAGGATCTATTCTATCCCATGTAGGAACTATTGGGTTATATTGACGTGCTCCATAGTCATACGTATTCAAACCATGCATCATGTCAAACTCCTTACCATTATATTTATAGGGTTGGAAGTCTGCTTGTAAAGTAGTAGATTGATCGCTAAAAGGTGTCCCGAAAGGATAATAGTTAATCACTTGGCAAATTTTTCCTCCAAAGTCTATTACTTCCCTGTTATTGCCAAGATGATCTTTATTGTAATAATAGAAGTTAAAATCATCAGTTGCATTAAGTGCCTCCACTGCTTTTGTCCATTCTTTTCTTCTCTCTTCATAGGCTTTCTGTTCTTCTTCTGAGATTTCTGAGTCGGAACCATCTTCAAACCAAGAAAAGGGAGGCGCAGGTTTGGCTATACACATATCTTGCTTATAAGCCTCGCAATAACCTCCTTCAAAAAGATATTTGTTAATACGCCCATTCTTTAATATGAGATTACCCTCCATTAAGAAATCTAAGGAGTCTGTTGCCTGTATCTCTGATGCATCAAGCTCATGTGTACACCCATCAGGCACATTGATATTTGGCATGGCTGTATAATATATGGTACGAAGTTTTGTACCCTCCGCAGAATAAATATATTTAGTTACATTGCCATTGGAAAATTGAATACGAATAGGATTCTTGTTATTATCATACTCTATCATCGTTATTCCACGACCAGTATCGCTAATTAAAGCACCAAAATCATTGTATTTACAGGATGATATTCCATCAGATGCTGGCTCGAAATCAAGCGCCCCTTCATAAACGATTTTGTCGGCAGCATCACTGATATTAACTATTTGATTCCCATTCAATGATACATTCAACTTATCTATAACACCATACGTTCCATCCTGTTTTTTCCCATGACGCTCCAAGGATGTAATATTGCCATTCAAGTCATAGTTGACTGATTCTTTAAAATTATCACCAGCATTACTTAGGCTTTCTCCCTCGCCATAGTTTGCCTCAGTCAGACGGTTGAGTCTGTCATAATGAAACTTATAACCTCTTTTTTCACTATAGTTACTGTTTGACCATTTTAAACTACTGATATTACCATTATAACAAGGAGTACCCACACCATCGGAATAAGAAAGCTCTTCTTTGAAGCTATTACTCTCAATCTTGACAGGCCAACCATGAACATCATAGCTATAAGAAATATTTCCATATTGCTCAGGGCGAACTATCTGCGAAAGCCTATTTGTTGCATCATACATATAATTCAGCGTTGAAGAGCTTTCCGGTCCTTCCCCATGAGATAGGATAAGTTTCTTGCTAATAAGTAAATTATTTCTTGTGGAATACTCATTGGTCAAAGATATTTTAAGTAACTCACCATACTTGACATCCAGTTCTGCATCTGATGTCACCAATTTATTGGTCAAAGAATAAGTGTTGGATACTTTGCTTGTATAACCTTTCAATCCTTTAGTTGAAGTATTTATAAGGTTGCCTTTAGGATCATAGCTGTTGACAGTAAACAAAAATTGTCCATTAGAGGTTTTGATAATAGAACCAGCTAACAAGTCATTACATCCACCCTTTTGAGACGGACTTATTGGCGCAAAGTCATCCTTAAAAGCACCAGATAAAAAGCCATACGAATCATAATAATAAGCCTTTTCCAAGGATACATTGGAGCCTTTGGAAAAGTTGGAAGTATTTCCATAAAAAGCATAGCCAGAATTTGCTATGCCACCATTCTGGGAAGAAAAGCTCACATTGAGTTTCGCATTCTTGATATTGGTATTACAACTTGTCGTTGTTCCCACCAATACAACACGATCAAAACGGTCATACAAATAGAAACGATACAAGCCTTTATCCCTCAACAAAGCATCTTGTTCATAAGCAAGAAGTCCCTCCTTGTCATACCAATACTGAGTGTATTGAGAACCTGGTAATGTTTTACGAACGAGATTTCCGCATTTGTCATAATCATACTGATAGGCATAAGCAGCCAAATCCTCTTTTTCTTGATATTGGGGAGACAAGATATAACGCAACTGCCCCAACTTATCATAGACATAATAAGTATCCCCCTGGTTTCTACGCTCCAAGATGGTATTTCCATCCAAGTCCTTGAAAATAACAACTTCATTTCCATCAGCGTCCTTTGCTGATTCCTTCTCCAGACAGCCTTCCGGATAATAACTCTTTGCAATAGGATCTGCATCATACCTTATCACTTTATCTGACAAAGTATTGGTTTCATACGAAAACTCATTGTGGGCACTATGAGCATGCCAATTATTGCCAGCAACATCCTCTCTGACTATATGGTCTGCATCATCATAATAATTCTGCTTGAAGGCATACTCGTCATTATAATAGTTACTGGAAGCACTCACAAAACTATAATAGTCCTTGAAGTCCAATCCACTACCTATTGGTGTTGGATAAAAATTTTTACTCTCACGCCCCTTAGAATCATAAGTCTTAAAGGTATATACATTATCCGACGTACCAGAAGCAGTTGATACAATCTCTGACAAATCACCCAAGCCATTATAATAACTAACATTTTCAATACTTGCACCATTTGTATCAAGGTGCAATGTTTCCTTTATATAGTTTTGTTTCTTGCTTTGGGCATATAAAAGAAAGGGAACACACAAGGCTAAAAAAGTTATCTTTATTCTCATGTTACTTGCGATAATTATATTCATATTCCTTTAATAAAACGTTATTATAGTCATACACACTGGTCAATCTACCATAACTATCATATTTGAAAGAATTGACATTACCATTTGGCCGAATGATAATGATTGGTCCAAACAGTGGATCCCAAACATAACCAGTAATTTGTCCAAAACTATAGCCCTTCAAAAAAGAGGTCAGTTTAGAAATACACGTGTTTTGGTCAAGGAACAGTTCATCAGACACCGTAAATGGTATATAGGAATGCCCCTGCATCATTAGGTAGCAGTCGTTCCAAGCCCAGCTAAGAAAGGTATCAGTTTTCCCCTTCTCCTTGTAAATTGTAGGCATTCCTGTACTGGTATAGCTACTATAAGTGAGAAGCGTATCCACTACATTATAACTATTCTTACGTATAACCATATACGGTAACAAGCGGTTCTTGCCATTGACTTTTCTTGCCGAATAGGTAGTAGTTTCCTCTGATATAAGTTGCCCATTCCTACTATAAGTAGTTTTATATGGTTTGATATAGAAATCACCCTTATACAATATTGAATCATTGCCACTACTTGCATTAAAGTTACCAAATGAATAGGTGTTAGTCTCCGAGAAAACACCTCTATTGAGTGCCTCCGAGTTTACTATTCTTAAACCCACTTGATGCTTGTAAGGCCTCCATGAATTAAATTTTACATCCGACTTATCATAAGTATGAGTGGTTACCATCTTTGCGCCATTTGAACAAAACATGGTATCCTGCTCTTCTACTACATCGTACTTTGGGTAGTACAATTTATAGACTCCACCCAAATAGTGAGAATACTGCGCACTATTGCCATAGCACTCATAAACAAGATTTGAGGTATAGACATATTGATTCAAGTAATTATCCTTTCGATATTTATAGCCAACACCTTTCACTTTTCTTCCATTACCATCATAAGTATTCTCCTCTAAGAGAACCCCTTTTTTAAAACCTAATTCAGACCACTCATCAAAAGGTGTAAACTGGTCTGCATAACCAAAAGTGAGTGTAAAGCGTTGATCTCGCACCGAAGGATCTGAAAGATTAGAGTAATGGTAAACATGCTGCTCATGAAACTTGCTCGGATTAGTCACATCCCTTATGGTTTCTGTAACATAGGAGTAACCAAGACTCACACCAGTACTGTTAGCCAAAGGAACGATGGATGAGGTATGAAACGTCGTCATGCGATACGAAGCGTTTTTAAGCTCACATTTTAATTTCCAATCTTTCCAATAATAGAGAGGAGAAGCAAACAATTCTCCACTCGATTTGTTGGTATTGGGGATATTATATGTATAATCCTTCTGGCTCAACAACTCTTTCTTATCCACAGAATCGTAAGACTTGATTGACTTGATTCTCAATCCTCCTCCAACACCTTCCATTTCCGAAATATTTTGCCTGTCCTTGCTCAATTTCTTACTATAAGTGTTTGGCTCATACTCAAAGTCGGTAACACCGCCTGTAGGATAGACAATTTCATTCAAGATTCCTATTGGAGTATAGCTAAAATCTGGATTTCTGAAAGTTTCCATATTACTAGCATAGCTCCAATCTGCATGTTTATAGGCTTTTCCATTGTAATATCCCCAATGGTCAACACAAGAAGTTAAATAATCACTTGGCAGTTTCTCAAACTGATTGTATTTAAATCTATAGACACCTTTTATTCCAGTAATATTACTATAGTGTATCGCATCATTCTGAACCATCAAACTATCAAGTTTTAATCTTTGGTTCGTTTGGGTTGTACAAAATCTATAAGCCTTATATCTCGTAGGGCTTGCTTTGTCCCATTGAATAGTTAGAGATTGGATTCTACGAATCCTTGCCCTACTCAACACATCATACACATCTGAAGATGGATACCTAAAATTAGCCAAGGAATCCTTATCGCTCTGCAAATAATAGAATCCTCCCACCTGTGCACCAATCTGGGATACTCCCCAAGCTTTAACCATGCTCACCAACTTTCTGTATAAGTTCGGAATTCCCTCTGAATACAGTGAATGATACAGGTTCTCCGTGGCAAGTTTGTCTGTGACATCAACAGACGAAACATCAACAGTTATTCCGTTCATTGCCTCTATCGTCTTAAGATAAACTGGAGAACTAATAGAAATCGTATAAGGAAAATTCTGGTTATTTGTACCATATGAGAAACTTGTGCCAAGTGTTCCCGATGCTTTTTCATCCACATAATCGCTGTAATAAGCATTGAATACTTGAATAACATAGTGGCCACGTTGATAATGCAACTTATATAACACATTACCATATCTATCTGCAACCTTGGTAAGATACCAACTAGACGCATGCCATGTTTCATTGTTCTCATTGGCACTCATGTGCCAAAAATTTGTAGTATAATCTATGGCATTTTTATCATAGCCAAATGTATATACATTACCCTCGTCATCACGAATAACAAATCCAGCTATTGTTTTACTTTGCTCTTTGTCTATAGCAGCCGAGTATGGGTATTTCTCAAAAAGAGAGCCTATAAGATTAGAAGGATCATTATAATCATAGATTACTTCCAAATTATCGTTGCTTTGTACTCTCCAGTTTCCATCTTGGTCCAGGAAAAACTTGCCAGACTTGCCCATAAAGTGAAAAGTATATTCATCAGGGGCATAGTCATATCCACAGTACGCAACATCATCCTTCAACTTACTATAGTTGCCCCCTTCTGCCATGTATTCAATTAATTTATTATGACATTCAAAGTAATTAAAAGGTTTGCGAGCAAAGTTAGCCTCCACGTGCTTAGGATACTTCCATTCATCAAATCTTCCCTTTACAGTTCGTGTAATCACACCACCAATATTTAATGTCCAATTTTGCCCTGCCCAAGATGGTAAGCTATTAGGCATCACACCAGTAGCATCATAATCCAAAGAAATCGGCATTTTGACACCACGGACATTCATCTCATAAAGTGGAATTGTTATATTAGGATTACCTGTGAAATAAGACACACCCACATCACCATACTTCCCCAAAGAGGCTGCAGTTGGAGTTTGAACATCTACAAAGGAATTTGGATTTGGAGTCCAATAACCAGGTTGTGCCCCAGGAAATTTAAGTTGGGCCTTTACTGATATGATTGCCATTAATAAAGTGACAATAGATATTATCCTGTTAATTTTCATAGCGCTATTTGACATTTATAGTTCTATTATATAATTTTCCATTAACATTGACATAAAGAACATATTGACCTAAGAATAAGCCACTAGTCTCAATATGGAAGATACCAGTTTCACCTGCCTTGACAGTATAAGACTGTTTTTTGTACAAGACACCAGATGAATTTGACAGAGCTATCATTACATTGGCATCAGTGTCTGTACCATAACTGATATCAACTCTTCCCTCTACATTAGCAACATCATACCTGAATGAATTTGGATGTTTAGAAACATCTATGTCCTTACGAGTTTTCCCTGCATATTTCAATTTTTCATTGACGGCATCACTTATCTGGGAAAATTGCTCAGGTAATATCCTATAGGCTAAAAAGGAACTACCAATAGGAGTTGAAATATCATAACTAGATTTTTGGATGACAATACAGACAGGATACCTAAATCCTTTATAGTACCATTCATACTTATCTTCGATTTCCTGCTTGGGATGAATGGAATCTATCTCTGCATAGTTAACATCCATTGCCATTAAAGTTGTGGTTTGCGTATGCACCCTAAGAACATTATCAAGAGTGTCTCTTTCGGAAAGAATAAGTTTTCCTAAACCATCTGCTTGTATGGCCACTTTACCTTTTACTTTCACCGAATGGTCACCACAATACGTACCATAGCCAACAAATTCAGAACAAAGAGAATCACCATATTGAAATGGGTATTTTAACGTAACTTTTTTTCCAAAATACGCAATCTTAGAAAGACGATTTTCTTTTTTATATTGCTCAAGGATGCCTGAATTAAGGCGATAGGAAAATTTTTCTTGCCCCTCAATCTTATGGAAATGCGAATAAGCATCTTTGGTAATAGTCATTTCGCGTGTGCCTTCTGTATCAGCAATTGAACTAAAATCCCAAACTTCCTCTTCCCCAGTACCTCCTGGGTAACAAGACTCCATTTGCTGATACACCAACTTGTCTGAATCCCTCATGGCATTGGCTTCCACCGTAAGTACATTTTGACCAAATGTAGGTAAGGATGCCGATACTAACATCATTAATTCAAAAACTTTCACTTTCATTTTATCCTCCATTTTTTACAAATAGTAATGAATCATTTGTATTGTGTGACAAAAGTACAAATAAAAAATGAAATAGAATAACTTTTTTAGAGAAATATTAGTTTTGTAGTAACTTTACTAACTTATTATATAATAAATAAAATTTAAACTGGTCATCGGAAATACAATTATTGGTTCTTGGCCTTAGATGAATCGTAAGACATCTGGAACTCTGCTCTCACATTCTGGTTGCGCATGACAACAATCGTATAGTTACCATCTTTCAGCGTACCTACTGTAGTATTCAGAGTATAGTTGCCAGACACTTGCACTGCAGCTTACAAAGCCCAATGCCATTGCCAATACCAAAATCGGCATCATTGAAATTTTTCTCATAATCTAATATCATTTACTTGTATTCTATTTATTGCTTGTTTATTTTTGTTTAATCATTCTATATTGTCTTTAGTTACTTCACACTTATGTCTTTAGTTAAATTGCGTTACTCCAAACGCTGTCGTCATCTTCTACCTGTACAATGATATTATATAAGAATAAAAGCATACTTGCCCAGCAAAGTATTTCTTTTGGGTGCAAAATATGGTCAGCCTATAAAAAGCAAAAAGAGTGGAACCCTTTTGGATTCCACTCTCATATCTTAGATTGAAAAATCTCGAATTAGTCGAGGTTAGCCAACTTGTTGTCAGAATGAAGAACATCCTTGATCTTGT
>ERZ1023619.138-NODE-138-length-19676-cov-13.893481_pt1 | contig 19676 bp, 12 predicted proteins | sample MGYA00380329_ERZ1023619 | MGnify/ENA primary metagenome ERZ1023619 (study PRJEB33179, sample SAMN07448976) | human gut metagenome | biome: Human-gut; feature: Human associated habitat; material: Faeces | host: Homo sapiens | place: India: Bhopal | collected...
TGCCGAGTGCTGCTTTTCTTCTGCAAAGATACGACATTTTTCGGCTGTTTGTTCAAAAACGGGGGTAACTTGTTAAGCAAAGCAGGTTAAAAATGACAAGAAACAGTGCTGTAAGTTGCTGTGTATGTGTGGAATACGAAAACTTCGATTTTTTGCGTATTACCATCAGCTTTATAAAAGCGAACAACTTATTTTTTAGTCATTAGTCATTAGTCATTAAGGAATTTTGAAAATTCGATTTTTATCCAATAAAGAATATATAATAAATATATATATATTTATTATATATTCTTTATTGAGTTTTTCCATTTTTCTTAATGACTAATGACTAATGACTAATGACTGATTTTACTGAAAGAGTACGCAGTAAAGTAACATTACATATTTATCATCCAAACGGCAGTGCAGAAACGGGAAAAAAATCATATTCAGAACTCCAGACTTTTCTTAAAATCTGTTCATGAAAAGGTAAGTAAAAGCCTTTAAATTAACAATATATAACATAAAAGAGAAAAGTTAGCTCATATTTAACTTTTACTACATATACTTATTACAGTTTCGATGAGTGAATTTGTATAAATATACTAAACCACATCGTCAAGGCAGAATGTATAAATATGCATTATTGAGAAACAGGGATTTTCGGTGCAAAGAACGCAGTAAACAGATTTTACAAAACGACATCTTCTTCTCACTTTTCACAGTCATCAATTTCACATAATGAAAGCCATGAGCGAAAGCAAACCATCTTGCCACATCGACATTTATTTCTTTCTTTCCGTCTCATCGACGCAGGAAACGGCGGATGGCGAACCAGAAGTAGAATGCCAAGAGGACATAACCCACATAATATAGTGTGCAGAGACTGAAGATGATGTAATCGACTGCACAGACTCCGACAAGACCTCCCAGATACAGAATGGCATCGCCAAGACTGAGACGATGCTTTACCTCGTCGAGACAGGCCAATGCCAATATCAATATCGCCCAAACAGACGCCAGGAAGAATCCCAACACACGGGGTACGGCAAAGGGATTGAGAGTGGGATGAAAATAGAAATGACGCCACATCTCGGGTGCAAACAACTGGATGGTGGCATAGAAAGCCGCTGAGAGCGACACCATCAGCACCAATGCCGTAGGATATGGCGAGTCGATGTCGTTGAAATGAACGATGCGCGCATTGCTGTGGGATATCTTGCGCAGAAGATAAGCCACAGAAATCAACACGATGACGATCATGAAGATGAGCAGGTGGGTGTTGCTGAAGATGAGGATGAACTGAGAGATGGGATCGTCGGGGACGACACGGGGCAACAGACGGGACTCGTGTGTCCAGCCAAACTCATTCTCCTCGGTGGCCAACTGTACCCATACGGAGTCTTCTGCGTCCTGGGGAATGATGCGTATGTCGGAAACGACCAGCAGACAGTGCTTCCTGACGGCAAAGGAGTCGATGCGCAGATGGTTGACATACTCCTCCGGCTGCTGACGTATCAGCATGAGTGAGTCGGAACTGACTACAAAGTTGTATTTGTTGGTGTAATGATGCGTGGAGGAAAACGAGATGGAGTCGAGTTGCCGGTCGCTGTACTCTATCAGGGCGGCATGCTGAGCCTTGCCACCATGACGATGATAGCAACCGCTGAGCAGCAACAGCATGCCCAACAGACAACAGGTAATCCATGTATTTCGTTTTACTTGGCTCATATATCATTCTTTTTTCAACGCTCAGAATACACATTCATTTGGCATTCGTTGCAGGCAAACTGGAGGCGGAACTTCCTGCCGTCGCCCAGACGAAGGAAGAGCGGTTCCTTCCACGTGGGCTTGCGCCCTCCCCGCTTCACACAATAGCCCAACGAATAACGCAGACAGTGGCGGCACTGCATCAGCAGAACCTCCTCCTGGCGCTCTGCCCCGTTGCGCAGCTCGAAGGCATAGCCTGGCTTCGCCATGCCGTGTGCCTGATAGAAAGAGCGGGCACTCTGATTGGCGATATTGTAGAGATAGCTGTACTTGGCGTATTCCGGCTGCCATGCCTTTGCGGGCGATGTCTTGTCGGCGGAAGCCTCAGCATGAGATGCCTCCGGGGCTGCGACGGCACCCGACAGGGCTGACACCAAAGAACGGCGCAGGTCGGTAAGCACACTGCTGGGGATGAAATACTGGTCGGCTGCATTGCGAATCTCCACCTCACGGCACTCATAGATGGTGCCGCCCAACTTGCTGAGTTGCTTGATGATATTCTCGCGCTGCGGCTTTTTCGCCATGCTGTGCTCAAAGGCTACGGCTTCGGTAGCCATATATTCCAAGGAGGCATGCTGCTCGGCATCTCCGCTCACGAATGGGGTCTTTCCCTGCTCCTTGCAGTAATAGGCAGTGGCAGAGAAGCCGCTCACAGCGTCCTCATCGTACAAGTCGAAGACGATCTTGACAGGAATCTTCCGTTCTGCCGTTCTGCCTGCCAATATCCTGCTGAAAGCGACGTCGTTGTTGCGATAGAGCGCCACTCCGGGACGCAGATGGCGAGGCATCTCTAAGGGGAAGAGGCGGTTGCCCTCGGCACGGTTGACACGGAAGCCTTCCAGCTCGCGCTCGTCATTGATGAAGCACAAGCCGTCGCCATTGGCAAAGCTCGCCACGGATGCTACATTGAAACCGTTGCCGCGCAGCTCCTTCACCTTTCCCACATACTCGCCGATGGCCTTCGGGGTGTCGAAGGAGGTGATGTCCATCTGTCTGCCACGAAGGAAATAATGGGTAAAACCACGGTTGAAAGTCTTCTTCAGGTTGGGCTCGAAAGCATAACGGGGTCTGCCCAGCGATGGACGCTCATACTCGCCGGGGCGCTGGCGGCAGATGTCGTCGAGGCGCTGGCTGTAGGCTGCCACCACATTCTTCACATAGTCGGCATCCTTCAACCTGCCTTCGATCTTGAACGAGCAGGCTCCGGCGTCAGCCAAGGCCTCCAGGTTGTCTATCTGGCACATATCCTTGAGGGACAGCAGATGGCGCTGATGCTCGATCTCCTGTCCGTCGGCATCGAGAAGGTCGAACTTCATGCGGCAGAACTGGGCGCACTCGCCCCTGTTGGCTGAGCGGCCGAAACAGTACTCTGACGCATAGCACACGCCGGAATAGCACACACAAAGCGCACCATGAACGAACACCTCGAGCTCCATATCGGGCACGGCGGCATGAATGGCCTCTATCTCACTGACCGAGAGCTCGCGAGCCAATACTGCCCGATGAAAGCCCAACGACTGAAGCCACTTCACCTTGTCGGCAGTCCTGGTATCGCACTGGGTGCTGGAATGCAGGAACTCTGTCCACCCGCCCTCTGTCGACAGAGGGCCCTCGCCCTGAAGGGCATAGAGCACACCCATGTCCTGCAACAGCAGGGCATCGACACCGGCTGCCTGCAACTGCTGAATCATCTGCAGGGTGTCCCTGATCTCGGAATCGTAGACTATGGTGTTGACCGTGACATGCACCTTGGCATGAAACTGATGGGCGTAGTCGCACAGCTGACGGATATCCTCGATCGAGTTACCCGCAGCCGCACGGGCACCAAACTTGGGTGCTCCGATATATACGGCATCTGCGCCATGGTCGATGGCTGCGATGCCGCACTCTAAATTTTTGGCAGGTGCCAGCAATTCCAAAGTTCTCATTCTTCGCTTTTTCGCTTCTTCGCTTTCGCGCTTACTTGATGTCATCAATATTATAAGGTGTCTCCTGGTATACGTAATAGTTGATCCAGTTGCTGTAGAACAGGTTGGCATGCGCCCTCCAGGTCACCAAGGGCTCCTCGGTGGGATCGTCGTGATAATAATAGTTCTTTGGCAAGTCGACGTCATCACGCTTGCCCAGGTCGCGACGGTATTCCTTGTCGAGTGTGTCGGGAGCGTACTCCAAATGGCCCGTGACAAAGAACTCCCTGCCGCCACGTGCCATCACGATGCTCACACCGCTCTCGGGCGACTCGGCTATGATGTCAAGCCCCGGCACCTTCTCGATGTCCTCGCGTCGCACCTCGGTATGGCGGCTCTGCGGCATGGCGAACCAGTCGTCGAAGCCACGGAAGATAGGCAGCGAGGGGTCGAGGGATTTCTGTCGGAAGATGCCAAACATCTTCTTGCTGAGTGGATGCTTGGGTACGCCATAGAAATGGTAAAGTCCTGCCTGCGCGCCCCAGCAGATGTAGAGTGTGGAGGTGACATGGGTACGAGCCCAGTCGAAGATCTGCTGAATCTCGGGCCAGTATTCCACGTCCTCGTACTGCATAGTTTCGATGGGTGCACCCGTTACGATCATGCCATCAAACTTCTGCTTTGACAGTTCGGCAAAGTCTTTGTAGAACATCATCATGTGCTCGATGGGGGTGTTCTTGGGAGTATGGCTCTTCAGTTTCATGAAGTACACCTCTATCTGCAGTGGTGTGTTGGAGAGCAGTCTGACGAGATCGGTCTCCGTTGTTATCTTCAGCGGCATGAGGTTGAGCACTACGATACGCAGGGGGCGAATCTCCTGACTGTGCGCCCTGCTCTCGTCCATGACGAAGATGTTCTCGTGCTTCAGCAGCTCTATGGCTGGCAATTTATCTGGCAATCTTAATGGCATGATTCTATTCCTTTCTCTAATTTTGTGCAAAAATACACTTTTTCAATGAGATAATGAAAAAAGGATGCCAAAATTTCTTTCAGCATCCTTCTTTTTGTCGATTATTACCAAAGTTCCAGTCGCTCATTCTTAGGAATGAACATCTTGTCGCCCGGCTTCACACCGAAGGCCTCATACCAGGCATCGATATGTGGCAGGGCTCCGTCGACACGCCATTTGCCCAAAGCGTGTGGGTCGTTCTTGACGCGCTGACGTATCTCCTTCTCGGTGATGTTCTGTCCCCATACGCCTGCGTAGGCCAGGAAGAAGCGCTGAGCTGGAGTGAAACCGTCCTTGTTCTTGAGGGGCTTCTTGGCGGTGACATTCTTCAAAGCATTGAAGGCTACCATCAAACCGCCATGGTCGGCAAGATTCTCGCCCAGTGTGAAACGGCCGTTGCCATTCAGGTCGGGCAATACCTTGATATTGCTGAAGAAGTCGGCATACATGTCGGCACGCTGATTGAAGCCCTTGGCATCGTCGGCTGTCCACCAGTCCTGCAGATTGCCAGTAGCATCATACTGGCGGCCCTGATCGTCGAAACCGTGAGTCATCTCATGACCTATCACGACACCGATGGCGCCATAGTTGAACGCCTCGTCGGCCTTGGGGTCGAAGAAAGGATACTGCAGGATTCCGGCAGGGAAACAGATCTCGTTGGTGGTAGGATTGTAGTAGGCATTAACGGTCTGTGGAGTCATGTACCACTCGTCTCTGTCGACTGGCTTTCCGGCCTTCTCGGCGATCTCCTTGTCGTTGGCAAACTTGCGGCAAGCCAACACATTCTCGTAGTAACTCTTGGAAGGATCGATGTTGAGCAGGCTGTAGTCGGTCCACTTGTTGGGATAACCTATCTTGACATAGAACTTGTCAAGCTTCTTATGGGCTGCCGCCTTGGTTACGTCGCTCATCCAGGTCTGTGCGTCGATGCGCTCGCCCAAGCTGATCTGCAGGTTCTTGACCAGGGTCTCCATCATCTTCTTGGAACTCTCGGGGAAGAACTTCTTGCAGTAGATGCGGCCAAGCGCCTCACCCATCTGATTCTCTACCTGATTGGTGGCACGCTTCCAGAGAGGATAATCCTCCTGACGGCCACTCATGGTCTTGCCGAAGAAGTCGAAGTTGGCCTCGCGAATCTCATCGGTCAGGTAAGCGGAAGAGCTGCGGATGACACTCCAGAGCATCAGCGCCTTCAGGACAGAGGCGTTCTCGGCTGCCGAAAGCTTGTCGTAGGCTGCAAAGAATGCTGGCTGACCTACAATGAGTTCCTGCATATACTCGCTCTTGATGCCCTCGCCATTGGCCAAGGCCTCGAGAGGTATGTTGGGATAGTTTTCACAGAACTGCTTGAGAGTCATCTTGTTGTAGTTGGCCTGTGGGTCACGAAGCTCGGTGCGGCTCTTGGAAACAAAGGCCAGACTGGTTTCGTGCAGGAAGATGGCCTGTGCATACTGGACAGCATCGGCTGCAGAGAAACCATAGAGCTGGAACATCTTGGCAAGATATGCCTTGTAAGCCTCACGGATGGCCACAGTGGCGGCATCGTTGTTGAGGTAATAATCCTTGGCGCCAAGGGTGAGACCGCCCTGCGAGAGATTGTAGATGTTCTGAGTGACATTCTTCTCGTCGGCAGCGTAACCAGCACCATAGCTTACTCCGAGTCCCATCCAGGCATACTTGATCTGCAATTTCTGCAGGTCGGCCTTGGTTTGGGCAGCAGCTATCTCGTCGAGCAGAGGCTTTACGGGAGCTATGCCCTCCTTGTTGCGGCGGTCGACATCGATCGCCAACTTGTAGAAGTCGGACAGTTTCTGCTCGATACTTCCCTTCTTGTAGCTCTTTTTCTGGAGCTCGCCCAAGATGCTGTTGATACGCTTGTTGTTGTTTTCCTGCAACTGTTCGAAGCTTCCATAGCGGCTGTAGGCTGCTGGCAAAGGATTGTTCTTCTGCCATCCGCCTGTGGCAAACTGATAGAAATCGTCGGCAGGCTTTGTCGTCTTGTCAAGATTGCTCATGACAAGTCCCGACTTGTTTTGTGCGTCTGCACCCATAGGCATGGCTGCTATCATCACCATCGGGATAATCATCTTCATGTTCATAATGTTATAATTATTTGGTTATTGTTGTTTTGTCTGGATTTTATTGCCCTGACACTTCTTCCAGCTCCTCGGAGAGGACGAGCCAGTTGTCGTTCTCCTCATCGAGTTTCTGCATCAGCGAGGTGTACTCTGTGACGAGCTCCATGTTGGTAGCATTCTCGGGCTTCATCAGCAAATCGTCAATCTCCTTCTTGCGTTTTTCCAAGGTGGCGATACGCTGCTCGCAGTCCTTCACCGCCTTCTCGGCCTTGCGAATCTTCTTCTGCTGTTCCTTGTGCTCGGCGTAACTCTGCTTCTTCGACGACGCATTGTCTGTTGCGACAGGCGATGCGTCCTGCTGCTGTGGCTTGGCTGAAGAAGCGCCCATGGATTGCTCGCCCTTGGCAAGGGCGGCCTGGATGGTCTCGGCATTGTGGGCACGCAGATAGTCGTAGATGCCGCCCAGATGCTCGCGTACCTTTCCGCCACCAAACTCATACACCTTGTCTACCAGTCCGTCGAGGAACTCACGGTCGTGGCTCACGATGATGGCTGTTCCGTCGAAGGCCTTGATGGCTTCCTTGAGAACATCCTTCGACTGCATGTCGAGATGGTTGGTTGGCTCATCGAGAATCAGGAGGTTGACAGGCTCGAGCAGCAACTTGATCATTGCCAGTCGGCTGCGCTCGCCGCCACTGAGCACCTTGACATACTTCTCGGAGGTCTCGCCGCCAAACATGAATGCTCCCAAGAGATCGTTCACCTTGAGGCGCATATCGCCCGTGGCCACATTGTCTATGGTCTGGAAGATGGTAAGGCGCTCGTCTAAGAGCTGTGCCTGGTTTTGTGCGAAATAGCCTATCTGCACATTGTGGCCTATCTTCAGCGTTCCTGTAAACGGAATCTCGCCCATGATACACTTCACAAGTGTGGACTTTCCCTCGCCGTTCTTGCCGACGAAAGCCACTTTCTCACCGCGCTTGATGGTAAGGGTGACGTGGTCGAAAACTGTATGCGAGCCATAATCCTTGCGCACCTCGTCGCAGATAATGGGATAGTCGCCACTGCGAAGACAAGGTGGAAACTTGAGGTGCATCTGCTTGTTGTCGACCTCATCGACCTCAATGGGCACGATCTTCTCCAACTGCTTGATGCGGCTCTGCACCTGCACGGCCTTGGTGGGCTTGTAGCGGAAACGCTCTATAAAGTCCTTGATATCGGCAATCTCCTTCTGCTGGTTCTCGTAGGCTCGCAGCTGCTGTTCGCGGCGCTCTGCACGAAGTACCACATACTCGTCGTATTTCACACGATAGTCCTCTACCCTGCCGCAGGTTATCTCTAAGGTGCGGTTGGTCACATTGTTAATAAAGGCACGGTCGTGGCTGACCAGCACCACCGCCTTGGCACTCTGGGCAAGAAACTGCTCCAACCACTGTATACTCTCTATATCGAGATGGTTGGTAGGCTCGTCGAGAAGAAGCACGTCGGGTTTCTGCAACAGTATCTTAGCCAACTCGATACGCATACGCCATCCACCAGAGAACTCACGGGTAGGACGGTCGAAGTCCTCGCGGGTGAAGCCCAGACCTGTAAGCGTGCGCTCTATCTCTGCCTCATAGTTCTCGCCGCCCATCATCATGTAGCGTTCATGCTCCTGGGTAAACTTCTCTACCAGTTGGGCATACGACTCGCTCTCATAGTCGGTACGGTCGGCCATCTCTTGCTGCATCTTGTCGAGACGTGCCTTCATCTCTGTGTTATGAGCAAAGGCCTTGCGGGTTTCCTCCTTCACGGTGGTGTCGTCCTGCAACTTCATCACCTGTGGCAGATAGCCTATCGTTGTCTCGTTGGGCACAGCCACAACGCCATCTGTTGGTTTCTGCATACCACAAAGTATCTTGAGCATCGTCGACTTACCTGCTCCGTTCTTGCCCACCAGGGCTATGCGGTCACGGTCGTTGATGACAAAGTTCACATCGTGGAAGAGAGGTTTTACGCCAAACTCGACTTTCAAGCCTTCTACTGAAATCATATTTTCTTATCTCGTTATTATTTTACCGTCACAAACACTTATTTTCCAAAAAGGCAGCCCTTCATTCCAAGGGCTGCCTCTCTCTATAATATAAATAGGTGTAATTCCAATATAAGTAGCGCTTACTTGATGACGCCTTCCTCTACGAAGACCTCCTTCAGAATTTTCACACCGCGTTCTACCTGCTCCTTGGTATGAGTAGCCATGAGGGCGAAACGTACCAATGTGTCCTGAGGAGCACATGCTGGAGGGATGACTGGGTTGATGAATACGCCACGGTCGTAAGCCTTCTTGGTTACCTCGAAAGTCTTCATAGCATCGCGCACATAGAGAGGAATGATAGGACTCTCTGTCTCGCCAATCTCGAAACCTTCCTCACGGAAACGCTTCAGGGCGTAGTTGGTAACATCCCACAACTGCTCGAAGCGCTCTGGCTCGTTCTGAATGATGTGAAGAGCCTCCAAGGCTGCTGCTGTGGCTGCTGGAGTGTTGGATGCACTGAAGATATAAGTACGGCAAGAATGACGCAGGAAGTTGATGGTGTCCTTGTCTGATGCGATGAAACCACCGATAGACGCCAGACTCTTGGAGAATGTACCCATGATGAGGTCGACCTCATCGGTAAGACCAAAGTGATCGCATACGCCACGTCCCTGCTTGCCAAACACACCCAGGCCATGAGCCTCATCCACCATGATGGAGCAGTTGTACTTGTGCTTCAACTTGACAATCTCTGGCAAGTTGGCCAAGTCGCCCTCCATAGAGAAGACGCCATCGACAACGATCAGCTTGATAGCCTCATGAGGCAAGGTCTTGAGTACGCGCTCAAGGTCCTCCATATCATTGTGCTTATAGTGCAGCTGGGTTGCAAACGAAAGACGGCGACCGTCTACGATACTGGCGTGGTCGCGGTCGTCGCAGATGATATAGTCATTGCGGCCTACCACACAAGCCAACACGCCCTGGTTGACAGAGAAACCTGTAGAGAAGCACAGGGTCTCATCCTTGTGCATGAACTCGGCCAACTCCTTCTCGAGCTGTACGTGAAGGTCGAGGGTTCCATTGAGGAAACGGCTTCCTGCACAACCAGAACCATACTTGTCGAGAGCAGCCTTGGCTGCATCGATAACACGCTGGTCGTTGGTCAAACCCTGATAAGCATTGGAACCGAACATCAAAATCTTATGTCCGTCGATGTCGGTAACTTCCGTCATCTGCTTACTGGTGATCTCACGGAAGTATGGGTACACACCGGCAGCCATATACTTCTGAGGTTCACGATAATTCTTGTATTTTTCTTGTAATTGTCCCATTATAAATAGGTGTACTTTTTATAATTTCTAAGTTTACAGGGTGCAAAGATACAAAAAAGAACTAATATATCGTGATTTTTTCCAAGAAAGTTGATTTTTAGTGTTTTTTTAGGGTCTAAAAAGGCGTTTTTATACTAATTTTATTACTTTTGCAACTGAATATTCATAAAATTCTGTCTAATTAGATGAAGAAGAAGATCGTTTTTATCATGAATCCTATCTCGGGCACGGCAAGCAAAGCATCCATCCCCAACCTGATAGATAGCATTCTGGACAAGGACCGCTTTGAGTACGAGATAAGAACTACGGAAAGAGCCGGACACGCATCGGAAATTGCTTCCGAGGCGAAGGAGGCTCATGTTGACATTGTGGTGGCTGTGGGAGGTGACGGTACTGTCAACGAAGTGGCAAGAGCCATCGTACACTCCGACACAGCCCTGGGAATTCTGCCTTGTGGATCGGGCAACGGACTGGCTCGTCACCTCATGCTGCCCATGAACCTGAAAAAGAGTATTGAGATCATCAACCAATGCGAGATTCACGACCTCGACTATGGGGTCATCAACGGCTATCCTTTCTTCTGTACCTGCGGTATGGGATTTGACGCCTTCGTAAGCATGAAGTTTGCCGAAAGCGGCAAACGAGGACCCATCAGCTATGCTGAGAACATTCTGAGAGAAGGACTGAAGTATCAGCCTGAAACCTACACCCTCGAGGACGAGACGGGAACAAAGCAATACAAGGCCTTCCTCATCTCGTGTGCCAACGCATCGCAATATGGCAACAACGCCTATATCGCTCCACAGGCATCGATGAGCGACGGACTGATGGACGTGGTCATCATGGAGCCTTTCGATGTACTGGAGGCTCCGCAGGTAAGTTTCGATATGTTCAACAAGACGCTCGACAAGCACTCCAAGATTAAGTCGTTCAGATGCAAAAAGCTGCATATCACCCGCACCAAGCCTGGTGTCATCCATTATGACGGCGACCCGGTTATGACGGGTGCTGACATTGATGTGCACTTGGAGGAGAAAGGCATCAAGATTATCGTCAACCCATTTGCCGACAAGAGTGCCCGGAAACCCAACGCCATACAGTCGGCCTTTGCCGATTTCTTCAACGGTCTCAATGCCGTGAGAAGCGACATCAGAGAGCAAGGAAGAAAGGTGGAGGCACTGAGCAAACTCGTGCAGAGCAAACTGAACTTATGATGTTTGACGAAGGAGTTAAGGTGTTAAGGTGTTAAGGAGTTAAGACAAATGCCTTTAAGGGATTGTTTAATTTCAAGTCCACTTAAGCATCTGTCTTAGCTCCTCAGCGACCGCAGGGAGCGATAACTCCTTAACTTCCTAACTTCCTTGAACCCCCTTGAAAACTTCTTTGAAAACTACTTGATATAAAATTCTTCCGTTAACCGGGAATACCATTCCGAACGACTGCCATCCGGCAACTGGAGCACTTCTGTAGACTCCTCAAAGTTGCCCATACGGCTACGGGAGAAGGTAAGAAGAAGCCGTTTGGGAGCCTTGCGTTCCACAGTCTTCACCATACATTTTCGAACAAGCGTAAAGCCCTTATAATAAGCCTCTTCCTCCACCCTGCCAAACACTTCTGTGGGTACAACAATCGACAGGAAACCATGTTCCGTAAGCAGACGTCTGGCTCCGGCAAAGAGGTCGGCAAAAGGCAGTGTGTCTGTATGCCGGGCAAGCGAGCGCTTTACATCAGGATTCTTCAGACTGTCGACAAAGAAAGGCGGATTGCTGACGATGACATCGTAAGGCTGGGAAGACAGAAAATCCTGCAGCGGACAATGACTCACATGCACACTTCCGGCAAAAGGACTTGCCGCCACATTCTCGGCAGCCTGCCTGCAAGCCTCCTCGTCAATATCGATGGCATCGACTACTGACTGCGGAAAACGCTGAGCCATCATGAGTGCTACGAGACCTGTCCCCGTACCTATATCCAGCACCCTGCTGCCTCCCAAAGCCCACGCTCCCAAGAGTACGCCGTCTGTGCCTACCTTCATGCCGCACTTATCCTGCATGATTCCAAAATGTTTGAATTGAAAATCTGCCACCGTTTCTTGTTTTTATTCTGATTTACGCAACTTTCGCTCACTCAGGAAAAACGCAAACAAGTCTGTTTTATTTTATCATTTTTACAAAAAAATGCCACGAATATATTAAAATATCTATACCAACCCCTCTGAATTCAATAAAAATGACTACCTTTGCACCCTAAAAAGAATTCTAAAAACGAATATGAACAGAAAACAAAATACACAATTTCAAATGATAGCCGATTTTGACGGCGATGCTTCTGTATTGGTGGCAGAAAGAGAATCAGGAGAATACCCTATTCTCTGCACACGCAATCTCGTCATCTTTCCTACCGTTCTGGCACCCATCATCGTGGGAAGACCCCAGAGCGTTCAGCTCGCCCAAAAGCTAATCGAAAATCCAGACAAGGTATTCTGTATCTTCTGCCAGAAAGATGAGGCTACAGAAAACCCTACATCTGGAAACCTCTATAAGACTGGTGTGTTTGCTAAACTCATAAAAACAGTTGAACTGCCAGGAGTAGAATCAGGTAACATAACCATCGTGGTACAGGCTCTTGGCAGATGCCGACTCGAACAGATCACATCAACAAGTCCTTACTACAAAGGACAGGTAATCAGTCTGCCAGAAAAGTGGCCCAACCTGGAAGACGTGCATTTCCAGACGCTGTTGGACACACTGCATCAGGAAACAACCAACTTCATACATGCCTGCGATGATATGCCCAATGAGGCTGAATATGCGCTCAACAACATATCCAACCCCATGATAGCTGCCAACTTCATCTGCAGCAACATGCCTTTCAGCATAGAGGACAAGATGGAGATGCTGGAGAAAGACAACCTCAGCGACCGTCTTTACATCGCTCTGAAAGCCGAGCACAAAGAGCTGCAACTGCTGAGCATACAGTCGGACATCAAGCAGAAAACACGCTTCGACCTCGACGAACAGCAGAGAGAATACTTCCTGCAGCAGCAACTCAAGAACATACGCGAGGAACTGGGGGGAGACGAGAAGAATCCTGAGCGAAAAGAACTGGCTGAAAAGGCCAAGAACAAGAAATGGAACGAGGCTACAGCCAAGACGTTCAATAAGGAATTGAACAAACTCGAAACCATCAACCCACAGAGCCCCGACTACTCTATCCTCGTCAACTACCTGCAGACCATGGTAGACTTGCCTTGGAATGAATATACTCAGGACAACCTGAGCCTCAAGCATGCCAAGAAAGTTCTCGACAAAGCGCACTATGGCATGGAAAAGGTTAAGGAACGTATCTTGGAATACCTGGCTGTAAGATCGCTGCGAGGAGACCTGAAGAGCCCTATCCTCTGCCTCTATGGCCCTCCAGGAGTTGGCAAGACAAGTCTTGGAAAGAGCATCGCCGAGGCGATGGGCAGAAAATATGTGCGTATGTCTTTGGGCGGTCTGCACGACGAGTCGGAGATACGAGGACACCGCCGTACCTATATAGGAGCCATGCCCGGACAAATCATCAAGAACATTCAGAAGGCTGGAAGCAGCAACCCTGTATTCATCCTCGACGAGATAGACAAGGTGACACAGAACACCATCAACGGAAACCCGGCATCGGCTCTGCTCGAAGTGCTCGACCCAGAACAGAACAATGCCTTCCACGACAATTATCTCGATACAGACTACGATTTGTCGAAGGTGCTCTTCATTGCTACTGCCAACGATATCAGCAGTATTCCACGTCCGTTGCTCGACCGTATGGAGCTCATCGAGGTGGGCGGATACATCATCGAGGAGAAGGTGGAGATAGCCAAGCGACACCTGGTGCCACGCGAACTGAAGAATACCGGTCTCGACAAGTATGAGCCCAAGATAAAGTTTACCAAAGCTGCCATCGAAGACCTGATAGACCACTATACACGCGAAAGCGGAGTGCGCCAACTCGAGAAAGCTATCAACAAGGCTTTGCGCAAGATGGCATACAAGCTGGCATATACCGATGAACTGGAGAAGCCTACCATCACTCCTGCTGAGGTGGAAGAGCTGTTGGGCAAGCCTATCTTCACACGCGACATCTATCAGGGAAACCAATATGCTGGCGTGGTAACAGGACTGGCATGGACATCGGTAGGAGGAGAAATCCTCTTCATAGAAACCTCGCTCAGCAAGAGCAAGGCTGCCAAACTCACCCTGACAGGAAACCTGGGCGACGTGATGAAGGAATCGGCGGTCATTGCGCTGGAATATGTCAAGGCGCACGCCGACCTCTTGGGCATAGACTATCGTATCTTCGAAAACTGGAACATCCATATCCATGTGCCCGAGGGAGCTACTCCTAAAGACGGTCCTTCTGCTGGTATCACCATCGCTACAAGTATCGCATCGGCCCTGACACAGCGCAAGGTACGAAAGAACACTGCCATGACAGGAGAGATAACACTTCGTGGAAAAGTTCTCCCCGTAGGTGGCATCAAGGAGAAGATTCTGGCCGCCAAGCGAGCCGGCATTACCGATATCGTGATCTGCCAGGACAATAAGAAAGACATTGAGGAGATTCCTGAGATCTATCGCAAGGGAGTGGAATTCCACTATGTGGAGAATGTTGCCGATGTATGGCACTTCGCGCTCACCGACGAAAAGGTGGAACATCCCATCGATTTCACGATTCCCGAGGATGCGAAGAAAGGAGAGTGAGAAATCAATATAAACAAGAAGAATGAAATTCGAACTACAAGTAACAGATAAAGCCAGTGATGCACGCACAGGCATCATCACCACCGACCACGGACAGATAAAGACTCCTATCTTTATGCCAGTGGGAACTGTCGGATCAGTGAAAGGTGTGCACTTCGAGGAACTGCGCCAACAGGTTAAGGCACAGATCATCTTAGGCAACACCTACCACCTATACCTACGACCAGGACTCGAGGTCATCAAGGCCGCAGGCGGACTGCATGGCTTCAACGGATGGGACCGACCCATCCTGACAGACAGTGGTGGATTCCAGGTGTTCTCGCTTACAGGCATCCGAAAGTTGCGTGAGGAGGGGTGCGAGTTCCGCTCTCACATCGACGGAAGCAAGCACATCTTCACACCCGAGAACGTGATGGACACTGAGCGAATTATTGGTGCCGACATCATGATGGCGTTCGACGAGTGTCCTCCTGGACAAAGCGACTTCCAGTATGCCAAGAAGAGTCTCGAGATGACACAACGTTGGCTCGACCGCTGTTTCAAGCGCTTCAACGAGACCGAACCGCTGTACGGATATCAGCAAAGCCTCTTCCCTATCGTGCAGGGCTGCACCTTCCCCGAACTGAGAAGAGAGGCGGCCAAATATGTGGCAGACAAGGGAGCCGACGGAAATGCTATCGGTGGACTTGCCGTAGGCGAGCCCACTGAGGTGATGTACGAAATGATAGAGGTGGTGAACGAAATCCTGCCCAAGGACAAGCCGCGCTATCTCATGGGTGTGGGTACACCACAGAACATACTCGAGGCCATAGAACGAGGAGTGGACATGTTCGACTGTGTGATGCCAACCCGCAACGGACGCAACGCCATGCTCTTCACCTACAACGGAACGATGAACATGCGCAACAAGAAATGGGAAATGGACTTCAGTCCCGTAGACCCTGACGGATGCGACATCGACCGTATCACAACCAAGGCTTACCTGCATCACCTCTTCAAGGCACAGGAACTCCTGGCCATGCAGATAGCAAGCATACACAACCTGGCCTTCTATCTGCGACTCGTCACCGATGCGCGACAGCACATCGAGCAGGGAGACTTCGTGCAATGGAAAAATTCGATCATCGACCAGCTGGGACAAAGAATATAAAGACCACAGGCTGGGAGAACAAACGCAAAGACCACAGACAGACTGGTCGAACAAAAAAAAGACCTATTAAAAGGTCAAAAACATAAAATGAAGACATTTCATCAATTAAGAAAACATCGCAGGCTCTATAAAGCCAAAAGATGGTTCGGACAACACTTTGCTGGGCTCATACACTTCACACAATGGCTCGCAAAGAAGTTGGCCTTCCTGCGTATACTCAGGTTCCTGAACCCATTCAGGTATATCAAGCGCATGGACTGGTACATCATCAAGAAGTTTGTAGGCACATACTTCTTCTCTATCCTGCTGATTATATCGGTGGCTATCGTGTTCGACGTAAACGACAACCTGCCTAAATTCACCGAGAATCATGCACCGCTGAGAGCTATCGTCTTTGACTATTACCTCAACTTCGTGCCTTACTTCGCCAACCTCTTCAGTGCGCTGTTTGTCTTCATTGCCGTCATCTTCTTTACATCTAAGATGGCTGGCAACTCTGAGATTATCGCCATCATGGCATCAGGCATCTCATTCAAGCGGCTGTTGCGCCCTTACATGATTACCTGCATCATGCTCTCGGCCATGTCGTATGCCCTCTCTGCCTATGTGATTCCCTATGGAACGGTGGTAAGACAGAATTTCGAAATCAAGTACAAGAAGAAGAGCAAGAACACATCGGCAGAAAACGTACAGCTGCAGGTGGACAGGGGCGTCATCGCATATCTGCAGCACTACGACAACCAAAGCAAGAAAGGCTTCGGCTTCTGCCTTGACAAGTTCAAGGACAAGAAATTGGTAAGCCACCTCACCGCCATGGAGGTGCAGTACGACACCATCTCCGACTCCAAGTACCACTGGAAAATTAGAAACTGGAAGGTACGACAGCTCCAGGGACTGAAGGAGCACATCACCAGCGGAGCCGAGAAAGACACCATCATCATGATGGAACCCACCGACCTGGTATACTCCAAGGGACAGCAGGAAACATTTACCAGTCCTGCACTGAAGGATTATATCTCCAAACAGATCAACCGAGGTTCGGGCAATGTGGTGCAATACCAGGTGGAATATCACAAGCGAATTGCAACCTCATTCGCCTCATTCATCCTTACCATAATAGGTGTGTCGCTCTCGTCGCGCAAGCGCAAAGGTGGAATGGGAACATCGCTCGGCATCGGACTGGCACTGAGTTTCAGCTACATCATGCTGCAAACCATCTCTGCCACATTCGCCATCCAGGACAACTTCCCGCCTATGCTGGCTGCCTGGATGCCCAACTTCCTCTTCGCATTCGTGGCATACTTCTGCTACCGCAACGCACCGAGGTAAGTATTAATGATTAATGACAAAAAAAAAAAAGGAAAAAGAAAAATAAGAAATATGTATTTCGACGAATTAGATTTAAATGACAACGTGCTCGATGCGCTCTACGATATGCGTTTCGACACTTGCACCCCAGTACAGGAAAAGTGTATTCCAGAGATATTGAAAGGCAACGACGTAATGGGAGTTGCGCAAACCGGAACAGGCAAAACTGCTGCCTATCTGCTGCCAGTGCTCAGCAAACTCGACGACGGTGGTTATCCTTCTGATGCCATCAACTGTGTTATCATGTCGCCTACACGCGAGTTGGCACAACAGATAGACCAGGCCATGCAGGGCTTCGGATATTACCTGCAAGGCGTAAGCAGCGTGGCTGTATATGGAGGAAACGACGGAAACCGTTACGACCAGGAACTGAAAAGCCTGCGCATGGGTGCAGACGTGGTGATAGCTACACCAGGCCGACTCATCTCTCATATCAGCTTGGGTAATGTAGACCTCAGCAAGGTAAGCTTCTTTATTCTTGATGAGGCAGCGCGCATGCGCGACATGGGATTCTCGGAGGATATCAAGACCATCGCAGCCAAATTGCCAAAAACTTGCCAGACCATTATGTTCTCTGCCACAATGCCCGAGAAAATAGAAGAACTGGCAAAGACTCTGCTCAAGAATCCTGTAGAGATCAAACTCGCAGTAAGCAAACCAGCCGAGAAGATACAGCAGAAAGCTTACGTATGCTACGAGACACAGAAGATGGACATCATCAAGGACATCTTCAAAGCTGGCGACCTGCAGCGAGTCATCATCTTCTGCGGAAGCAAGATGAAGGTAAAGCAAGTGGCAGGATCACTGCAGCGTAAACATATCAACTGTGGAGAGATGCACTCTGACCTGGACCAGGCTGAACGCGACAATATGATGTTCAAATTCAAGAGCGGACAAATCGATGTGCTCGTAGCTACCGACATCGTGGCACGAGGCATAGACATCGATGATATCGCATTGGTTATCAACTATGATGTGCCTCACGATACTGAAGACTATGTGCACCGTATCGGACGTACTGCACGTGCCGACCGCGACGGAGTGGCTATCACCTTTGTGAGCGAGGAAGATATCTTCTATTTCCAGCAGATAGAGAAGTTCTTGGAAAAAGAAGTGGAAAAGGTTGCTCTGCCCGAAGGATGCGGCGAAGGACCTGCATACACCAAGCAGAACAAGCCCAGAAAGGCAGGCAACAACAGCGCAAAGAGCAGACGACGCAAAGATCGTGAACAGACTGCACACAAACGCAAACCTGCCAATAAAACTGCCAACAGACCTGAAAAGGCTCAGCGTCGTACAGAAGACAACAACCCACAGGAAAACAGCAAGCAAGGCAACAACCAGCAAGACAACAACCAGCAAGGCAACAACCAGCAAGGCAACAACCAGCCCAGGAACAAAGACAACAAGAAACAACAGGGCAACGCCAGACAACAGGGTAAGAACGCTCCTCGTACCAAGGATGGCCAGCAGCAGGGCAACAGCCAGCAGCAGAACAATGGTGGCAAACCTGAAAACGAGAATAAGCAAAATCGCAACAACCGACGTAAAGGCAATAATCGTCCTGCAAGCGATCAGACAGAAAACAAGTCACGCAACAGACAGGCACAGACTGACAACAAGTCAGGCAGCCAGGACAACAACGGCAAGCGTCGCAATGTACGCCCAGGCAGCAACGGCAGAGGAAGAGGTGTCAGCCAGAAAAAGACTTCTGAAAAATCAACCACACGTAAGGTTACACCTATCGTAAATCCTCAGAAGAAAGAAAATGTAGTCAAGAAATTCATCAAGCGCATTTTCGGCTTCAAAAAATAACAACTGCTCCAGTTTCTCGTCTACCTGAAGAAAGAAGAAACTGTAGTTGAAAACAAAAAGTATCTTAAGTTACATGCAGATGTTTCTTAAGATACTTTTTTTGTTTTAAGATGATCCTACCAATTACTTTTTTAGCTGCACTTACCTCTATCAGTAACTACTTTGCACCCCTATAGCCATGAATAGTCAACTGTAAATAAGACTAATAATTAAGTAACTGAAGTTTCGCAAAGTGGTTCAAGTACAGGCTAAGGGCTTCTGCCCCTTCTGGGCGTGTGGAACATATTTGCGAAAGTTGAGTAAGTCTACGCGAATTATAAATAAATAAGTAATAACTGAGTCAACTCATATTATCAATAATACTTAGAGTGGTCAACTAAAATCGTTAAACCACAGATAAATCTATGTTCGATACTTTAGAACATAAGTTCGAAACTTTAGAACATAAGTTCGATAGTTTAGAACCAGGGTAAACGCATCAAACTTTTTACCTTTTAACATGTAGATATTAATGTT
>ERZ1023619.140-NODE-140-length-19581-cov-45.208133_pt1 | contig 19581 bp, 20 predicted proteins | sample MGYA00380329_ERZ1023619 | MGnify/ENA primary metagenome ERZ1023619 (study PRJEB33179, sample SAMN07448976) | human gut metagenome | biome: Human-gut; feature: Human associated habitat; material: Faeces | host: Homo sapiens | place: India: Bhopal | collected...
CCGGTCTTCTCCTAGAAGATTCCTTGTATATCTGCATCACTTTCTCCACGCAGCTTAGCGATTGCTGTTAAAAATGACTTTTTCATATTTCTCTTCATTTTTGTTGTTTTCTTCTTTCTGTTTTTTTTCTTTTAGAATGAACTTTGATGGAATTTTTCATCAGATTATCAGAGGGCTGCCTTTACTTGGGCAGTCCTCCTTAGATGTTATGCGGCATTTCTTGTCAGCTTCTTGACCATGTTTACCAGGTCCACTCCTTCTGCAATCATTTTGGCGGAGTCGCATCGGTAGGGGAGTCTGCCACCTTTGCAGATGATAGGATCTCCGTGGTAGTTGATGTCTATGATGAGGATTAGGTCACCATTGTAGTTGTACCAGTTGTATTTGAGGGATGACATGAGCAGGGCATTGTCGTAGGTGTATGACTTGATGAATGGAACCAGCAGGGTATTCTGAAACTGGTCGAGGTTGGCCATCTGTGGATAGTTGGAGGCGATTTCATCCTGGAGTTTGCAAGTCTTGTTGGTCTTGTCGTTCACTCCTACGATGAGTTGGCATTGTTTCTGTTCCTCGCTATTGCACATGGCAACGATTGACTCTACGATCTCCTTGAGTTGTGCTCTGTCATCCTTGGTATTGCCCGGTGCATAGAACAGGCTTGCCTTCTTTTCCAGGGTCTGTGACTCTACGAAGTCCAATGGAAAGTCTACCATGGATGTAAGTTTCTCTACCTTTTGCTCCTCTGTCATGTTGATAGCTGAGATTACTTTCAGCGTTTCCAATCTCAGGTCCTCTTGAAGTGAAGGCAGCTGTGTGCTGAGTTGAGCCATCAGTTCTGGAAGGCTGTTGGACTGCTTATACGCTTTTGTATCCTTGAGCAGGTAAGTACCATCGATGTTCAGCTTATGTTCCTGATTGTTGTTGACTCCGTAGGTTTCATGGTCAGGGTAGTATGTCTTCTCGTCTTTTTTCACCATGATGACTGTTACGCCGATCTTGAGGTGACCATCTTCCATCATGGATTGTGGAAATGCCGGGAATTTATGCATCACGCTGAATGGGATGTAGATAGTCTTGTCATCTACTTCGATGACATACATGTTGCTGCAGTAGTTGGTAACTTTACCATTGAATTTGTTGAATTTGCACATAGTCTTGATATGTTTTAACTGAATATTTGTATTTTGATTGAAATGATTGATGATTGCTCCTAGCCAGTTTTCCTGTTGCTGGCTTGTCTTGTATGGGGCTCCCAAACCTTTGCATTTATAGGCTGATGTTGCCTGGTGATTTCTGCATTGCATTCTTTTCAAGGCTTGATATACCTGATGGGCATTGATTGGGGCCCAGTCTGCTTCTTGGAAGGGACTTTCTTCTGATGCAGGGTTCCTAACCTGGTAGGAAGCCCTGCTTGGAATGGTGACTTTGCTCATGCTACTAACTGTCTGAAGAGGTTTTCTACGATGTGTGTGAGTACGACGGCTTCTGCCAAGCGGATGAGGAGCCCGATGAACATGGAGATGTTCTGATACACTCCATTGCCGAGGATACCCCAGAGTGGGCGGCAGAGGTACCACATGAAGTTACTTGCATTGCCTGTTGCTTTTACCAGGAATGTCAATACATCCAGTAGGATGATGATTCCGATGATGATACTGAAAATTGTCATGATATTTAAAATTTACATATGTCAATAGTGTCGCTAACTTACTTAACCATAGCGGCTTTGGTTTTCTGTGTGCAAAGGTAGGGAAATTCGGTGAAATGATATTTCACTGACTCAATTTTCCTTGATTTTGTCAGTTGAGAGGGTCTCCCATACCTTATTATATGCGCCTGTGGCATTGTCTAGTGGACGAATCCAGGGACAGAGACGATGAAGCCGTTTTCTCTTTTGCACTCAGGGTGTCCGGTAGCAGGGGCTACCACATCTTCTCTGCCTTTTTCCTTTGCTGCTGCGAGTACCATGGCCGATACGATGAAGGTGGTGTTGGCTTCTGGTTCCGGGAGATTTTCTATGTCTCCGTGCTTGACCTTGCAGACACCGCTTGTGTTGAACTCGGTATAGGTATCTGATACTCTTGCATTGCCTTCCGTAGGGAAGCTTGTGCCATCATTCAGGGTGATGGTGTGGGGTGTTAAGTTGATGAATTTCATTGTTCTCTTGTTTTTTTGTTTTTATTACTTTATATTTTGTACATTGCTATCCTCCTACAGAAGTGGGGAGAAATAGCTTTCGTTTTATTTCGGGTGCAAAGGTACTTGAACATCGTGAAATGATATTTCACTGGCTCATTTTTCTAGGATTTTGTTGGTTAGAGGTTGATTTTTACACCTTATTATTTCGGGTGAGGATTATTCGTTCATCACTTTTCTTGTTGTCGTTAGAATCTCTAATGGAGGGGAGTGATGGATATGAAGGATTCATGGTTAGTGGTAGGAGACAGCCTTCTTTTTCTGATGTTTGTTTGTGCAGAATAGTGGTTTGGGGGTGGTCTTGTCGTTTGTCTTTAGGTTTCTGTCTCCCTATTTAGTTAACAGAGTTAAATTTTTGGGATAAAAATGACTAGATATTTAAGAATCATTGGCTTGCATATCTCGAAAAAAAGTCGTACCTTTGCACACGCTAAGAAATAGTTAATTTTCGGTTAGGGAAGGTAAATATTTGTTTAGTAAAGTTCTTTAACTTATTGATAATCAATAATGTCTTGTAAGGTCGAGTACGAGAGCATATTCCACTACAATAAGGATTAAGACATTTCGTTTACGTCGAGGGGGATGCAGACGTAGGGTACGAGACTATCTTCCACTACAATAAGGATTAAGACACCTTTCTTACATCCCATTTAGAAATATCTCCATTAAGTATGAGACCATCTTCCACTACAACAAGGATTAAGACATCTCCTGGAATATATTTTAACTTATCCATACGCTTGTACGAGACCATTGTCCACTACAACAAGGATTAAGACAATTACTTCTTTTCATTATAGAGGAGATGCATGGCATAGTACGAGACCATCTTCCACTACAACAAGGATTAAGACTATTCCTGTCCTTCAGCAACAGCTTCCTGAACGATAGTACGAGACCATCTTCCACTACAACAAGGATTGAAACACAGGGAAAGCTATTTCGTCCGTCACAACGAACAAATGCTACTGGTCCATTTTTCTCTGTAAAAGGAAACTATATGTTTGGGAAATCTGTTACATGAAAAAATCCCATATCAAGGCTGGAGTTCCTTGATATGGGATTGATTTTAATATAGTGATTTGCTGTTCTGTTCAGGTCTGTTTGGACCTATCCTTTCTTACTTCTGGTAGGAATCATAGAGTTCCTTGGCCTTGTCTTCTCCTAGGAAGCCTGTCAGCTTTTTCCAGATTCCACTCTTGTCAAATGGTTTGGCAAGTTCCTTCACTTCCTTCTTGGATGGTTCCTGTAGCAAGCGCATTGAGGTATTGAAGAGGTCGTTGCTGTCGGATTCTTTGAGCTGTAATGCCTTGGATTTTTTCAGCCATATCTCTACTTTCTGGAAGCATACCTTGAAGTCTTTGATGCTATAGCTAACGCCATCACCTGCGAGTTTGTCAAGGGTGGTGCCAAGACCAGCTTTAAGTTCATCTTCTATAGCATCCTGGGTAGCTTTTGCTGCTTGTAGCTTTTTCTCTTTTTCCTGCTTGTCAATCAGTTCATCGATATCGGCAACGATTTGGATTTCTTCCTGGATGTTAATTCCTTTTTTGAGAAGTTCATCCATGATAGCGTTATAGAGTTCCTTAGCCTTTTGGTATTCCTTGGTTTCTACAAAGCTCTTGGCAAGGGTATATTGCTCGGAGAGTGATCTGCGGGCTTCTTTTTCTGCTCTTTCACCTTTAGCCTTGAGTGCAAGGTCTCTAATCTTATCCTTATCTTCATCCGTGAGCCATGAATGGATTGGAGTACCTTTTTCCTGGAGCTTGTTGAATGGGGTTTTGGTTTCATTCTTGCAATCTCCATACTGCTCAACCTTCATCATCGTAACTTCTTCCTCGTTATGTTCTCTAAGGATATTGACTAGTTGGGTGATGCTTTCGGTTTGTGCCCACAATTGCTGGTAGTTCTCATAAGTGAACACCGACATCATTTCCTCAAAGCGTTGCATATAGTAGTTCATGTCTTGGCTAAAGCCGTGAAGGGTGATGTCTTCCTTATCGATGTGGCATTTGCCGAAGCCAAAAGCCTTGGCCATACCCAGGTTGAAGAACACATCTGGAGTCATATTGAACGTCAGGGCTGCCAATATAGCTCCAATCTCAGCTTCTCTTGTATTATGCAAGGAAATTCTGAGGGTAAAGGTTTGTCCGGCAGGAATTGCCTTTATTGTTGTATACGTATTTGTATTGTCTCCTTGTAGCAAATCGGTGGGTGTTCCATTAGAGTGGATTCTATACAGCTTTCTTCCTGCGATACCTGATTCATCATTGTAAGTTTTGTATGGTGAATGGCTCTGTTTAATATACAGAGGATAGTAGGAAGCCTTAGGTGTTCCAAGAATTCCCTCTTTCTCTATAAGTTTAGAGTCCTCTACTGTTCCCTCCATGAAGGCATGACTGATCTGTACTCTTCCCTTGAGGTTGTTTTCTCCTGTGTATCCAAACAGGGCTTCTCCCAGGTCGTGTCTGTTTTTGTCTGCCTTTTGTAGGAATTCAACCTGTTGACGTACATTGTTTTTGTATGGCAGTTTGAACATTTTTGACATACCAATAATTTCTTGTCCATTAGCCATCTCGACATGAAATACAGGTATTTCATAGCCTTTTTCAAGAGCCATTAGGAAACAGCCTTTACCATCTTTTTCCTCAGCAAAGTCAGGAGTTTCTTCATAGACTATTTTGAAAAGCCTGATCGTTTCCTCGTTTAGCGGGCTGCTCTTACCTCTATCAGATGGAAACAGCAATTCTTTTGTCTTTTTTTCTATTAATCCAGTGCAGACGATATGATATTTTTTGTCACCTATTTCTTTTTCTGGATAGATAGGGTACTGGTTGGAGTCCGAGCCTACGGAAACATTTGTTTCCCAGATAGAGCCATTTGGATTATAGCCAGGAAATTCTGATTTTACTTTAGTACGTGAAATCTCTTCCAGTTGTCCATCGCATGGGGTGAAGAAATATTTCTCACCTTTCTTTGAAAGCCAGCCTGGTTTTGCTTTTTCTACTGTCTTCATGTACTGTTTGTGTATTTCATCTCCCATAATATTTGCTACATCACGGTAGCCAAATAATCTGTTCTGGAAGTCCTTGTCCTCCTGCATCTTGCCGAAGGACATGATTTCTATGATTTCACGCAACATTCCCTTGATGGTGGTGCCTGGGATGAAGTAGTGGCGTTTTCCGTCCTTACCCATGATATGGGCAGAGTGCTCATTCAGTGCACCGTCGCGTGTGAAGAGAGGAGATACGTTCTTGAGTTTCACCTCGATCACTCCATCCTCTGAGTCTGAGAATGGCAAGTCCTGAGTTACCTGCTCACTCCAGGAAGGGTAGAACACCTTTTCATTGAGTGGCACGAAATTATAGGGTGCTGTAATTTTCATTTTGCAGTTCCTCCATTATTTTTCAAATCCAACGAATATGTTTGCCTTGAGCTGAAGGGTAGGCATGTTTTCACAAAGCTCATCCTTCACCTCTTCCCACTGGCGCAGGAACTTTAGTGCCTTCACGCCAGGAAGACGGTGTGGCAGGTAGGTAACCGGAGTTGTGGTGGCAGAGCCATCCAGTTCTTCCTGCTTTACCTCGTATGTTGTTACGAAGTAATTTCCATCCACATAACGGATCTGGATAGAAGTGATTTCTTCCGAGTTCCACAGCAGTCCCTCTACGACAAAAGGATTCTCGCCGTCTGTAAGGGTAAGAGAAAGAGGTTCTCCTTCTCCTATGATTCTTGGCTTGCTCTGGTCGCTTTGCCAGAGGTAGCCTTCATATTTTGCATTTTTTATCTGATGTTCCATGCTTACTCTTGTATGTTAAGTGTTCCGATGAATATACCATTTCCTCTGTTGGTACCACCGCCCAGTGGGAGGAGGCCGTCGCAGATGTCCTGGAGGGCTTTCTCGAATGCCTTTCTGACATCTTCGTCGTGAAGGGCTTCCTTTTCAACCCAGATCTCTTCCACGAGTTCCTGGTTTTCCGCTGTGCTTACCTTTTCCTGGAACAGGGCACCGTCCATCACTCCACCGGTAAACTTATCTACCCTGATGTGAGGAAGAACCTTTGAGTCCGTGTTCTCAATGAAGACATCTGAGAAGATGGCCTTTCCTCTGGATGGTTTGATGTCTCCTTCGTCCAGTGTGGTGCCGAAGATAACCAGGCATGCCTTGTTTCTGTCGCTTGCGATAGCCTCTGCGTTGTCCACAAAGTGCTTCGTGAGGCGGTTCCAGTGGTAGGCTGTACGGTGTGAAATGGCTCCTTTGACGGATGTTGCCGGTATCAGGCTCTTGGCTTCCTTGATTTCTGGCTTGCCAGTTGACCAGTCCACATAGTTTTCCTTGACAGGTGTCATATCGGCATCTTCGTCTCCGAATCCTGATGAGAACAGGAAGAAGTTCAAAGGCTTGAGAGTGAGGGTATATTTGATCCAGTCAGCCCCCTGCAGTTCACTTGCCTTCTTCTCGATGGCCTCATTCCAGTCCTCTTCCAGCGATGATGACTTTTTCAGGTAGGCTTCGAGGTCCTTTTCCTGAGTCAGGTCATAGCTTGCGTACTTCAAGCTCACGACCTTCATGCTTCCGAAACCGTTTCTCGTTCCGCTGCCGACTCTGAAGGTAGGAGAGGAGATGGTGTTCAGAATGTTCTGCATATTCTCGTCATCCTTCGTTTCTGAGAGGAGTTCCATCTCGAAGATGAATCTGGTGCCTTTATACACAACCTGTTCGTCGAACTTGCCATGGTCTGCGCCTGTACCCTTTTCCGTGATTCTTACATGTTGGCGGATAGGCAGTACCTCAAAGGCCTTGAGATACTCATCCTGCTCTATGTTCTTAAGTCCGTCCATGGCCTTCTGGTTGCTGTCTAGGAGCATTGCGTCGGAAATGAGGACCTTGGAGCCTTCTCCCTTGTCTCCTTTCTGATATCCGAAGATAGGGTCTCTCTCCTTCAGGTCTTTCAGGCTGTGACGGATGATGCCCATGAGTGATGTGCCCGGGATATATGGCAGGTCATTCACGTCTCTTGCCACAGGTGCATCTGTAATGATGTCCTTCTCGCCGCTACCCACTGCCAGAGGTGATGTTGCCTCCAGGGTGATGCGCGCAATCATGCGATATTTATATTTTGTCATCTGCATTGCTCTATTGTTTTTTTGCCATTTCAGAGGCAAGGTTCACTAATGCTCTTTGAGACAGGTCTCCATACTCCTGGTTGTTACCCATCTGCTCAATAAACTCTCTGAGGATTTTGCCCCTCTGTTTGTTCTCCCAGTCCTTTTTCTTGATACCATGGGTAATATAGCCACGTTCTTTAATTTGTTGGGTACTAGAATTTGTTGGAGATGCTACACGCTTTTTCAACTCCTTCTTGTCAAAGAGCTCCAGAAGAATCTTGTCCATGGTAGAATTTTGGAGAGCGATGTTGCGGATGGCACCCCATTGAGCGGAGAATTTGCCTTGTGAGAACAATGGCTTGTACTTACTGACGAAATTGTTCACCTGTTCATAGATATAGACAGAAGAACTGTTCTTGTGCTTCTTTCTTGCCAGGAATGCTAGCAGCGGTGTTCCCTCCAGCACTCTTGTCTCTGTAGCCTGAGCTCTTGTCTTATGGGTGAGTTGAAGGGCTGTCTGACCATTTTCCCCTGCCTTTTGCAGCAGGTTCCATCCGTAGATGACCTTACCGAATCCCTCATTCTTATAGTTGCCTACATAGGAAGGAAGCTGTGAGAGTGTTGGCAGCTCATCAAGCTTGACAACGAAGACACTGCCTTTTTCGATACCCACACGGTCTGCATCTCTGGTTTGGCGCTTGCCATTCCAAGGAGCATATTGGAAGGTTCTGATCTGTGACTTCTCCCAGTCGATTTCTCCGTTGAGTCCCAGCATCTGGGCTGTTGGCTGGAAGGTTGCTGTTCCTGTTTCATCCAGGAAGATGAGTCTGCCATCGGCATAGACCGTGATATAGTTGCTTCCATTGATGGAGAACTGGGATGCTACAGATGGAATTTCCTGGAAGGAAGCTTTCGTGATTTCAATGAGGCCATATTGTGCCGTCTTGGATCTACCCACATGTTTTCTTCCTGTCAGCTTTTCCTCGATGATAGGGGCAAGGGCTTCATTGTCTATCTCTACAGAGAAATAGAATTCGCTTCCCTTCTCCAGTCCCTCATATCCGAACATCTGGCTGTCCTTACTCCTGCGAAGGGTTCTGTCATAGGCACTCTTGATGGCAAAGTTCTTCAGACTATCTACTGCGTTAGCCTCGTTCTCTGCAAACTCATAGTAGCCATCACGGCATTGCTTGAGCTGCTGTGGCTGGCCTTGGGTACCATTCTTGTCATCTGAGCGGCTATAGAAGTGGTGGATATAGCTTTCCTCACTCAAGGATTTGAGCTTTGGGTAGAAGAGGGATGCCGGAATATGGAGGCTTCTTGTCTTGGCATCCTTGGATGCCGGATGTGCGTCACCGAATCTTACATGTCCGCTATGGAAGATTTCTGCCTGCTCTTGGGGCTGGAAGTTCATGTAGTCTTTAGCTACGATGCCCAGGAAGCAGTTGCCTGGAATGAAGGTCAGGGATTCCTGGTTTCCTTCTGTGGCTGCTCGCTGGTTCAGGATGACATCTGAGAGCAGTTTACATTTGAATTGAAGAGTTTTCATGCCTTACCTCCTTTCTCTATACTGAATTTACATCTGCCCAGGCCTCTGTTTCTGCCTGTTCCCATATGTTTAATGAAGCCAAGTGCCGCTTCCAGTACGCTTTCCATGTCATCATCCACATAGAGGATTGTTGCATAGAGCGTGCATGGAATGGTGGTTTCGATGGTGCGAAGGCTATGCTCCTGGGTGATTCCGTTTTTCTCGTCTATGGCTGTTGCTACCTTATTTATATATAGCAGGTCTTCCACATGGTTGGAAAGGATACCTTTAGCCTCGTCTTCTTTGAGGGTAGCATTGGTGAAGAACAGGGTGCCGGATGGCAGCACTTCTTCAGCGGTAGCTGCCTTGCCGAAGGCTTTCTCCAGGTCCATGTCCAGACCTCTGAGGGCAGCATAGTCCTCTACAGCTTCTCGAATGAGGCCTTTGATCGTCTTGCCGGGAATATATGGCAGGCCATTGGTGTCCTTGATGACGAGGGAGTCTGCGTCTGCTCCGGCAGAGAGTCCCGACCCGCAATGCCATGGTGAGAAGAACTCTATTTTTATATTTAAGTCTTTCATTGCTTTATCCTTCCTTTGTTTTTTGGGTGAGAATTGTATTTAAGTCCAGCAGATCCGCTGCAGGATAGAACGCATCTTCAGACAGTGTTCTCTTCTGAGGGGTGATGGCTTTTTGGAAAGTTCCCTTGGTAGAAGCTGAGAGCATGGCATAGCTGCGATTGGCTGCCTGCTTGGCCATTTCTGTGTTCTGGTGCATGGCGGTCATCCATTTTCTGATGCTGGTCTTGGCTACGTTCCCCTCTTTACCATTGAGTTGATTGGCTGCATCTTTCAGGTCTTCTATCGTCCAGTATTCTTCCGTCTGGTGCAGGAAGTAAGGTCCGAAGTTGAAGGATAGTCCCTTTTGTGGGGTCTTTTCCTTCAGGATCATATTAGGATAGCTTTCTATGAAGCTGCCCTGTACCTTATAGAACATCACACTGGATGGTGCATTTGGGGCATCTTTCTGGATGAGTGGATTCTTTGAAACGATTTTAGCCTGTGTACAGAGGGTTTCTGCCAGGTCATATCCGTAGTGGAATGGATAGGAAGACTTGATGAAGGCAATACCTGCGCATGCTGTGAGTCCGTTCTCTGCGCCCAGCTTTTGTTTGGTGGCATTCTCGAACTCTTCAAGATAGACCTTCACGTAGTCAAGGGCAAGGCTTGCCTTGCATATCATGGTCATGTCATCTCCACCCAATACTACAGGGCGGAAAGGAAAGATGCTTGAATCCTGTCTGTAGTCTTCAGCGGTATATACTTTCTTGAAGGCTGCATGAGCTGCCTGGCAGGTGGCCTGATTGAGGTTTGTGGAAAAACGCTCAAATTCTTTTGGGGAACCGCTGAACTTGGACAGGATTTGCCCCAGACCATTACCATCTGCATGGATAATGGCAATCCAGTCATTCTCTCCAGTGAGGTCCTTAATGTCCAAGGCGATGTTTTTAGGGGAGAGTTCCTTGATGCCAAAGCTCTTTTCTGCCAGGGTGATGGTAGCCTTGCCGCCGATTGATAAGTTGCGTTTCTTTAGGGTTCCCTCATCCAGGTATTCCTGACTTTCCTGGTTGACGGCTGGAAGACCTGTGGTTCTTGAACGTTCTACGCCCATGAAACCTACAGTCATGCTCTTGGAAGGTCTGTTGCGTTGGATTTTCAGCTTTTTCTCCAGCTGATCCATGCAGGAAGCGAAGTTTGCTTTGAACTCTTCTTCCGTTACCTTTACAACAGCTTGGCTGATGGTGATACCGGGCGCAGCCAGCATCACTGTTTTTGGAAACTCCAGGACGGTTTTCTCACATTCCTGAAGGTTGTCATAGACACATTTGATGTTACCGGCTGCTTTGATGATTGACGTGCCCCCTTGCTCATAGGTGGATTCAAACAGAGTGGTACATACCTTCTCAACCAACTCACTGCCACCAACGACATCTTTAAGTGAGTTGGTAGAGAAGATAAATCCTTGAATGCCCTGTATGGAGGCTCCATATATGTATTTATTTTTCTCCATCTTGTTTTGTTTTAAGATTGTGGGTGTAAAAGTATAAAAAAAAGATGGGAAAAACTATTTTTTCAGCAAAAAAAAGCGTTTTATCGGATTTTTTTTGTATTTTCGCCACAAAAACAAGAAATGGAAGCAACTGACATCGCCATATTGAGATTGAAGGAATCCTTGAGTTCAGTAGAACTCAGGTGTTTTCGTGGTGCCATTATAGATCTGGTAGGCAGAGAAAATCCTTATTTTCATAATCATGAGACAAATGGACTGAGATATGGATATCCCCTGGTTCAATACAAGGTGATAGACTCTCATGTATGCCTGATTGGAATAGCGGACGCTGCCATGGCGGTGATGGAACTGGTGAGAAAGTTTCCTATAAGTCTCAAGATTGGTAAGAAGGAGATGGTGTTTCATGTACAGGATTGTACGCTGACTCCATATTTCCCTCAAATGGAAGTGACCCCTAAACTTTATCATCTGACCAACTACATTGCCCTTACTGATGACAACTTCAAGAAATACCATTCCATGCTGGCCCTTACAGACAAGGTGAATTTTCTGGAGAAGGTCATCACAGGCAACATTCTTTCCTTTCTGAAGGGCATCGGCTATCATGCAGCTGAGCAGATAGAATGTGCCATCACTCAATTGAAAGAGCCTGTGGAACAGAGCTACAAGCATGTAAAGTTTGACACCTTTGATCTGATGTTTGTCAGCAACATGGAACTTCCTGACGGCATTGCGTTGGGAAAGAGTGGTAGCGTGGGCTTTGGTACGCTTTCCAGACGGGAGCTTCCTGATAGATTTAAAAACTTTAATCAGTAATATTATGGCAAAGGTACTCATTTCATTTATCGGTACAGGTCCTCTGGTGAACAAGGGGACACTGGGGGAGGAGAAGTCTGCCCGTGAATATCGCAGGGCTTCTTATCATCTGGGTGAAGAGAATCTGGGTGAATACTCATTTATGGCAGCTGCTCTTTATGAAACACAGAATATAGATAAGGTCATATTGATCGGTACTGCCCATTGTATGTGGGAAGAGGTATATCGCTATTTTCAGGAGAAGAACGGCGGTGTGGTTGACGAGGATGTTTATTGTGAAATCGCAGAACATTGTGAAGCGGCTACCAGCAAGAGTGAATTGTATATCCCTCATGTCAAAGAGATAGAGGCGGCTATTGGAAAGGATGCCCATCTTGCTCTCATAAGATATGGCGTGAATGAGGAGGAAATCAATGAGAACATCAACATCATCCTGCAGCTGAACCAGTTGCTCTCTACGGGAGATGAACTCATCGTGGATGTTACCCATTCTTTCCGCTCATTGCCTATTACCATCATGAATCTGCTTCTTTATCTGAGGAATGTCAGCAGCAAGAATATCAAGATTTCTCATATATATTATGGTATGATAGAGATGAGCAAGGAGTATGGTTATGCTCCGATTGTGGATTTGAAGAAAATCCTCAAACTCAATGACTGGATTGTGGGAGCCATGGCTTTCAAGCAGTATGGAAATGCCTATCAGATTGCAGGGCTCATTCAGCAGGAGGATACGGATGTGACCAATCGTTTGAAGCATTTCTCGGATGTGATGAATCTCAACCATCTGTATGCCATCTCTCAGGAGACCCAGTCTTTGAGAGCTTTGATGAAAAAGGATTTTGATTCGATGCTTCCTGAAATGATCGTGAAACCGGTTGTGAAGGATTTTCTCAATAATTTCAAGGGAACCGAGCAGGATCCTGCACGGTTCCAATATCAGCTGGCCCAGTGGCAGTTTAAGCACATGAACTATACGGCTGCCTTGATTTCCTTGCAGGAGAGCATTCTTTCCTATGCCTGTCAGCTTGCAAAACACGACCCTTTTGACAAGGATGAGCGTCAGAAAATTAAGGATGCCATTTGCAATGACAAGGAGTTCATACCATTTGAGTTGAGAGGAGTATATTTCGAGATTACCAAAAACAGAAATGTTGTGGCTCACGCTTTGGAGAGTAATTTCTCTTCGGGTAAGATTATTGAAAGTTTAAGAACATCGCTTATTACGGCGGGTAAATACATTAACTAATAAAAGAGGATTATGGGAAAGAGTATCATAATGTATCAGAAGCGCTTGGAACTCATTGATGAATGTCTGCGCAATTATGAACGTCCAATGACTGTAAAGGAAATTTGTGACGAATGTAATCACAAACTAGGTGTGCAGTATACAGATCGTACGTATCGTAACGACTTGGAAAAAATCGAATTCGAGCTAGGTGGTAAAATAAACAGGGATCAGAAAAGAGATGGCTGCCAATGTTTGGTATATCAAAATGTTGGTTTCTCTATTAAGGGTGATACTGTTGCCAATCAAGTTGTTATATGCAATTTAGATAAGATCAAGAAAGCTTTGGGTGATTTCCTGGGATTGGGCTTGGAGTCTTCCTTGACCACCCTGACTGATGAAATCAACAAGTTCATGGGGTATGACGATAATAATCGTCCTGTCATTTCTTTTGAGAAAGTATTACTGGAGTCTCATGGAAGGGTAAAACCTCATGATTTGCTGGAGCTTTTACTCAAGGCTATCATACAGCATCAGACCATGGACATTAGATATGAGGTTCCTGGAAGAGGTAAGCGTGAGTGGACCGTATTTCCTCAGTTCCTCAAGCAGTATAACCAGCGATGGTATCTCATTGCCACCAAGCACAGAGACGAGGTGGAGGGCAAAATCTACAACCTGGCTCTGGACCGAATTCTCAAGATGGAGGCCAACCAGCATATTCATTATAAGGAATGTGACGTTGATTTTTCTGTTTACTTTGAAAATGTGGTGGGTGTAACCAAGCCGGATGGTGCGGAACCGATTTTAGTGAAGTTACGTATAGAACGCGGTGAGTATCCATATATAGAGAGCAAGCCTATCCATGCATCTCAGAAAGTAATTTCTGAATACGGAGACGACAAGGATTATGTTTACGTATCTTTATATGTGTATGACAACTTTGAGCTGAGAAGCAAAATCTTGTCATATGGAAGCAAGGTTACAGTCATGGAGCCTAAGAGTTTAAGAGACAAGATGGCTCATGATTTGAGAAAGGATTTGGAGAATTATCAGGATTAAGCATTATGGGAAGAAGGGTATTTTTATCTGTCTTGGGAGTGGCTTTCTATGAGACTTGCCGGTACCGAAAGGATGATTTTACGGGAAGTGAGACTCTTTTTGTACAGAAGAGTTTACTCGAATATCTACAGCAGCAGGAGAACTGGGGAGGAGAAAACGACCTGATTCTGATGCTCCTGACCGATTTGGCAAGGAAGAACAACTGGGACAGGAATCTAAAGACCCGTTTCTGTGCCAAACTCCAGCAGGAGGTAGCGTATCAGGGATTGGAGAAGATATTGCTGGATATGAATCTCTCTTACCGGGATATAGCGATTCCGGATGGGAAGGATAGTGATGAGATGTGGGAGATATTTGAGGTTATCTTTGATGAGCTTCAGGACGGTGATGAACTGTATCTTGACATCACCAACAGTTTCCGTTATCTTCCTATGCTGCTGGTGGTGCTTGTCAACTATGCCAAGTTGCTTAAGAATGTAAAGGTGAAGGCTATCTTTTATGGCAATTACGAGGCTCGTGACAAGGAGAGCAATATTGCGCCTATCATGGATCTTTTGCCACTTTCTGTTCTGCAGGACTGGACGTTGGCGGCTTCTGATTATTTGCGATATGGTCAGGTAGAGAAGCTCTTTGAGTTGTCAGAGTCTTCACTTATCCCTATCTTGAAGAATACCGAAACACGTACGAAGGATGCGGAAAAGTTACGTTCCTTTGTCAAGACGTTGAAGGAGATGGTAGAGGAACGCACGACCTGTCGCGGGTATGCTGTCATCAATAGCGAGAAAGTAAGTGATTTGAAGCGCACTGCAAGTGGAATACAGAAAGTGACGATTGTTCAGCTCAAGCCTATCTTTGAGAAGATCAAGCAGTCGTTGAATGATTTTGATGCCAAGGAGAATGTACTGAACTGTATCAAGGCAGCCAAATGGTGTTGTGACAACAAACTATATCAGCAGGCTACTACCATGCTGGAAGAAGGTTTGGGTACTTTCCTGTGTTGCCATTATCAGCTTGACTATAAGAACAAGACGTATCGTGATACTGTATTTAGCTGCATAGCTATCAAGACAAAGAAAACGGCTACAGAAGTATTGGATGCAGACAAAGAGCTTGTAGATAAGATTTTGGCTGATGATAGTGTCTGGGGAAATAAGACCTTTGTGACCATCTTGCAGAAGGTTGTTGAATTGCGCAATGACTACAATCATGCGGGATTCAAGAAAAATCCTTTCACTGCCCAAAAGGTAATAAAAATAATAGAGAAGTTGTTGGATGGAATTGAGGAGGTTTTGTCTGAGATATAGTGTTTGGAAGCACCATTTTAGATGGCTTTAGGGGCTGTTTACAATGGTGCTTTAGTTTTTGGGGGGATTGGTTTGAATGTTTTTGTGAAGAGATATTAATTTTTAGAGATTATTTGCTCAAATATTTAAGAATAATTGGCTTGCATATCTCGAAAAAAAGTCGTACCTTTGCACCCGCTAAGAAATGGTTAAATTTCAGTTAAGGAAAGTGAATATTTCTTTAGTAAAGTTCTTTAACTTATTGATAATCAGTAATGTCTTATAAGGTCGAGTACTAGACCATTGTCCACTACAACAAGGATTAAGACTGTGAGTCTTTGAAGTGTCCATAATAATGTACTGTCCGTACTAGACCATTGTCCACTACAACAAGGATTAAGACTTCTACGTACAAGAAAACGATTAGTGTCAAGATAGTCCGTACTAGACCATTGTCCACTACAACAAGGATTAAGACACCATGACTTATAAGTACTAAAGATAAGAGCAGCATGTACTAGACCATTGTCCACTACAACAAGGATTAAGACGTGATACGAAGATACTTGTACTAGAAGAAGAATTAGAGTACTAGACCATTGTCCACTACAACAAGGATTAAGACTCCGCAAGCAAAGAAGCACATTGTGGCTCCTGATGCAGTACTAGACCATTGTCCACTACAACAAGGATTAAGACTTTTTGTTCCTTTCGATCCGATATTTTTTTTATCAGTACTAGACCATTGTCCACTACAACAAGGATTAAGACTTTTTCAATGCATCTTTTTTCTTTAAATCTAACATGTACTAGACCATTGTCCACTACAACAAGAATTAAAATTATACAGATACCTTTGGTATTTTATTAGTTGTTTCTTGCTTTTGATAGCTCCTAATCATCTTGAAAGTGTAAAAAGTCAAAAATATTAGCTAATAGTTTGGTGGTTACTCTCGCTTTCTATACCTTTGTAGGGACTTTGATATTGGAATGAAAGGGATATTGTTCTTCTTTAAAGATGAATAGTTGTAGATGATGCCTTATTATGTAATAGGTGTCAAACTTGGATTTTTGGTGGATAGTTTATGCAAGGAAGGCTTTGATACAAACGAGAGCCTTTAACTTGAAGTACAACTTATAAACAAACAATATAATGTGTATAGAAGAAGTAGATGCAGCTAACAGGTTAATCATAATTTAATCTCTAAATACAGAGTCATCATTGCAGGATGCAGAGATTTCGATAACTATGAGTTGTTGAAAGAGAAGTGTGAGTATTTCCTTCAAGACGAAAAGAAGGAAGATATTGTAATTATCAGTGGTCATGCCTCTGGTGCCGATGCTCTCATCGCCTTCTGGGATGGTAAGAGCCGGGGCACAAAGAACATGATAGATACCGCTACCAAGCGAGGCTTGAAAGTGGCTGTGGTTAGATATTAATGGTTAAAATCAAAGAATATGGATATTATAAAGGAAATCATCAACTGTGAGACGAACAAGAAGTTCATTAAAGCTCACGATGATGGGCGTATCGAGATACCAGACGTAATCTTCTACGTTCTCTATGAGAGTGGAGATACAGACGTAGTAGGGTGCTGTCTGGGTGACGTGTACCCTCAGATTGCTGGAGAGGTAGATAATGAAGACAGTCGTCTTTTAGGCTTTCTGGAAGGTGATTATGTCGATGAGTATTTTAATTACCTGGAAGGTGAATGTGATGATGCCTTAGGCTCTGTCAAAGCATTCGTGAAAGAGATTAAGAAACTTCTTCCATATCTCCGCATAGATAAAAGCGTGGATGAATGGATGAAAGAACACTAATATAATTATAATAGATTATGTTCAAAATGCCAATTTGGCATCTTGAACAAAGTAGGGTAGTAACAATTTAAATATAATGAAACAGAATAAAAACAAGATAGAATGCACACCTACCAAGCATGAGGAGGGTGCTGCAAAATGTTTGATTCAAATGTGCAAGGACACTAATGCTGTTGCCTTCTTCGGTATGACTTGTGAGGGTGACTACGAAGTAATGATGACAGCTCGCAAGAAGGGAATGGTATCTTGCGATGAGTTCTCTCTAGAGCAGTTCGAGGCTATCAAGGCTATGGCTGAAGAGAAGCTTGCCCAAGCTGAGGACAAACAGAAGTTCCAGGACATCATCGATGTTTGCGAAAGCAATATTGATGATATCAAGGAAAAGATAAAACCTACTTGCTAATATGTTTTTGAAGTTTTAATGTTTTAAATTTATAGATATGAAACAGAATGAAAATGAGATAAAGGGGAAAGAACTGTTTGAGTTATCGCTTACTTTCACAGAAGGTGACGAAGAGAAACAGTTCAGTGTAACCATGAAGGCGAAGAAGGACGGCAAGGAAACTGCTCTTGACCTGTTCGATAGTGACTTCATCGAAATGAGCTATAATGGCGTGAAGATGGTGCTCAGCCAGATTACTTACCTATACGTGAAGAACCTTCACGATACAGGGCGTATGTCTGACAAAGAATACAATGCCATCATGGCTCATGCTGGACAGAAACCACAAGGCAAAGCTAAAAGTGGAGAGTAAGAGTTCATATAGGAAATGGTATGATGCTGGGTGCGTAGTGTCCAGCATCATACCATTTTCAAATATATTATTAAGGTATGTATAGAATCCTACATGTATCTGCAGACTATCTCCAATGTTCTTTCGAGTTTGAAAACATGAAAACACGAAAACAGGAGAACATGTGATGATTCTCTGCATGACTTGCTCTCTCTGTTTAAGTTACAGTCTAATCATGAGTTTGAGGGAAAGGTAATATTCCTTTCTTGAAGTCTGTTTTCTCGTCATTTAATGATGTTCGTGCCTTTGGGATGAATTGGCACTATTATATAAATAACATCAAAAATCTCATTCTACAACAGTCCTGCCATATATAATGGCAGATAGATCACTCCATCCTTCTTCTCTACATCACCTGGGTGAAGCACATACGCTTCGGCAAGCATAGGAGCAAATTTGGCTCTTAGCTTATTAAGAGAGGTCGTGGTAAAGCTTTTACCTGATTTCACTTCTATAGGAGAGATGTTATGCCGATTCGTGATGACAGGCTTAGGAATCAGGAAATCTATCTCCATCCTATCTTCCGCACTTGTAGCAGAGTTCTTCGAAAAGAAAAACAATTCATAGCCAGAAGCTCTCAACATCTGCGCCACAACATTTTCGACCAACATACCTTCATTTAACTCCAGTTTTCCCAAAGCCAACTTCAGGTAAAGTTCATTTCCCATAATCGTCTTCAGGTTAAAAGCATGACTTATCAGCAAACCTGTATCAGCCATATAGCACTTCAAGGTGGTGCGTTCCTCATTCAATCGCAGTCCGATATCAGGGGCAGTAGAGTTATAGCAGATGTTTACCACCCTTGACTCAGCCAGCCAGAAAAATGAAGATTCATACTCCCGATAACGAGCCTTATCGCTAATGGCAGTCAACCGGAACTTCTTCTCATGTTTGCTGAGAGCCGAAGGAATCTCCTCGAAAATTGCTTTTACCTTGATTTCGTTGCCCACAGCATACTTCTCAATATCAGCCTTATACAGGGAAAGGATATTTCGCTTAACCATATCCACTTTCATGAAATCATGGGTTTCTACATATTCAACAACTGCCTGAGGCATACCTCCCACTATCATATAATGTCGGAAGTAATCCATTACCTTACGATGCAATGGCCCCAAAGCTTGCTTTTTCTCATAGCAATCGCGGATGAACGGCATCATTTGCTCATCTCCCATTGCCCATAGAAATTCCTCAAAATCCATAGGATACATATTCATGCGACATTCCTCCGATGGAATAACTATATCTTTCACATTCCTATTGATACTAACCAGTGAGCCTGTTTCAATATAATCGTACCGGCCATCTTTTACCAGATACTTGATAGCAGCACGTGCTTTTGGATAAAGCTGTACTTCATCAAATATAATGGCGGTATTACGAGGATACAGCGTTACATTAAAATACAAAGCCAAGTAACTGAAAAACAAATCCAAGTTTTTCAGATACTTATCAAAAATTTCCATTAAATCACTATCTGCATTGTTGAAGTCAACCAGAATATATGATTTATATTCTTTTTGGGCGAACTCCTCCACAATATAGCTCTTACCTATTCGGCGTGCTCCATCTATCATCAAAGCAGATTTTCCTTGAGAATTCTGCTTCCATTGCAGCATTTTGTACTTCCCTGAAAAAGGTTGTCACTTAGGAACAAACAGAAGTGACAATGAA
>ERZ1023619.157-NODE-157-length-18492-cov-145.143299_pt1 | contig 18492 bp, 8 predicted proteins | sample MGYA00380329_ERZ1023619 | MGnify/ENA primary metagenome ERZ1023619 (study PRJEB33179, sample SAMN07448976) | human gut metagenome | biome: Human-gut; feature: Human associated habitat; material: Faeces | host: Homo sapiens | place: India: Bhopal | collected...
ATTGATTTTTGGAACATGAATAAAAGTTTATCTTTTTCGTTCATGCGGATATTATCAGAATAACCGTCTTTTGTTATTTGATACCCACATGGCTTAACCATAAAAATGCCTAAGCCCTTAGTGTACGAACTTACTTCTGAGGCATAGTCTTTACTTGTATTTAATGGAACTTTCCCTTTAATATGACACCACTCATTATTACAACTGATGTCTTCAATCTCAGACATCAGTTTTTGCAAATCTGTAATAGCTTTGGAACTCGCTACTTGGGGTATCTGCAACTCAAAACAGAGCATCGGTTCGAGAATGTCCACACCTGACTGTTGCAAAGCCAGCCTGAAGACATAAGGGGTCAGCTGTCTGAAATCAGCAGGTGTACTTACCGGGCTATAATACTCGGCTTGAGTAAAAGTTACTTTCAGATCTGTCACTTCCCATCCATGTAAACCAGATTGGCAAGACATACGAATCCCTTCAAAAACGGCATTTTGAAAAGAATGGTTCAGATAACCATAGGAGATGTCACTTTCGATTTGCAACCCTGCCCCTAACGGTAAGGGTTCAAGAGTCAGCCCTATTGTGGCCCAGTAAGGGTTGGGTGGTACTTCGATCTGAATAATCTTATTGACCTTTTTTATAGGTCGTTCTTTGTAGATAGTCTTGATCTCATCAAAATGGACCTTTACGGAAAATCGTTCTTCCAGCAATGTCTGTATGATTTCCTTTTGGGTCAAACCATATAACGAGATTTCCAATTCATCACTATATGAGTTTATGGAAAAGGACAAAGACGGGTCTTCAATCCACAATGTATTCAGAGCGGATATCACCTTGCTTCTCTCTTCGGGCTTATTTGGCCGGACGGAGGATTTGAGAGCGGGATGCTGATGAGATAATCCTTGAATCAAACAAGGTTTAGCACCTAAATAATCTCCGATTCGAAAATCTTCTATATCTTCTACAATCGCGATATCATTGGCACCCACTTCATCAACATTTATCTCTCTGCCCTGATAAATAGTCTTTAGATTTTTAATCTTGATGAATTTTTCCGAATCGTTGATTCTTACAACGTCTCGAAGTCTCAGACTTCCGTCAATTATTTTAAGAAAACTTCTTTTATGCCCTTTGGGGTCATGCTCTATCTTATAGAGATAAGCTGAAAGTCTGTTTGAGACTGATGCCGGAGGAAGTATAAAAGAAGAAATGGCGTCCAACAACTCATTGATACCGATATTGAACATTGCTGATCCATGTAGCACCGGATAGACTTTGGCTTTTGCCACAAGAGCGATTATCGTATTCCAATAATCAGCCGGTGAAATTTCGCTATCCGCCAAATATCGTTCTAATATATCGTCGTCATGGTTGCATACAAATTCTTTGTATTCTTCCTTTATATATGTTTGGGAGCAAACCGGATAAACCGATCCATCGACAACAGTTTGCATAAACAGGACATCTTGCGACAGATTTGTTTTTATATCCATATACAAACGCTCCAAATTCACACCGGCACGGTCAATCTTATTGATAAATATAATTGTCGGGATTTGCAGCTTTTGTAAAGTACTGAACAGCAACTTTGTCTGCGCTTGTATGCCTTCCTTTGCGGATAAGATGAGGACTGCTCCATCAAGCATTTTGAATGTCCGCTCCACTTCCGCAATAAAATCCATGTGTCCCGGAGTGTCAATGATATTGCATTTCACTCCATTCCAGATAATAGATGTCGTAGAAGCCCGGACAGTAATTCCTCTACGTTTCTCTATATCCATAGAGTCTGTTATGGTGTCACCATTATCCACACGGCCGCACTTTTCCGTTGCTCCACTGGCAAACAGCAGATTCTCGGTTACGGAAGTTTTTCCTGCATCAATGTGAGCAAGAATTCCTAAATTTATAATATTCATTTGGATTAAGCAATAATATACTACAGCACTACTGTCCAAAGAAATCTTCCCATAAGGTCAACTGACTATTATCGTAGTCATTCTGAGGACGTTTGGGTTTAACAAATAGCTCACCTAAAGGTTTCCTTTCAAAGAGGACTTTACCAATGGCGGCCGATAATATATAAAGATTTTGATCAATACGATATACCTTCTTAGCAATGACAAGCAGCAGATAATCGCATATGGCAATCCAAATCTGCGAGACTACAGAATATGGATGCTGTCTGATTTGATTGACCAAAAGTCCACCTTCTTCATAACCGACGTATCCTGGAGGGGCTCCATAAAGGAGTGCGACAGAATGCTCCTCTTTATATTCCGACATGTCAAATCTTAGTATTGAGGTATCATCATTGAAAAGGAACTCTGCCAAAGACTTCGCCAATTCAGTTTTACCTGTTCCTGTAGGACCAAGGAAGAAGAAAGACCCAATTGGTTGTCCTTTTTTATTTAGACCTGAACGTGACTCGAATACGGCATCCAAGATACTCTTAATAGCATGATTTTGACCTACAACTCTTTTATGAAGAATATCTTCCGCACTTGAAAGTCTTTGACGTTCTTCTGATTGAATATTTCCCATTGGAATACCAGTCATCTTCGCAACAACATTTCTAATCTCATCCTTTTTTAAAATAATAGTGTTAGACTCGTCATTTGTTGTCTGCTCCATTTCTTTCTCAATTTTCACAGAAGCCATCGAACGATCCAAAAGGTCTATTGCAGATGCTGGCAAATTACGCTCTGGCATGTATCGTTTTGCCAAACGAACAATCTCTGGAATTACATCGCCATCAAGAGTTATATTGTGATACTGTTCATATATAGTTTTTTTGCTATCCAATATGCCAATAGCCTCCTCTTCCGTAGGTGCTTCTAAGGATATTTTCTCAAAATAAGCTGTCAGTTCTCTATCTTTTTCAAGATTCTTTGTATATCCGTCTATTGATGAAGTACAAATAAACTGTATGGTATTATTGGATAGAATCTTTTTTATAGATGGCAATATCGCATTAAGAGGTGAGGATGTTTCTCCTAAACGGTAAAAATTTTCTATAACAAGAACTGGCTGTGAAATATCCGACAACTCATCTATAACAGACTTAAACCTGTCTTCCATCTCACCTTTGTAGCTTACGCCTTGACTTAAAGCGATTAAATCAAGTTCGTATGGCTGTATGGTACTTATTGATGCAGGAAGTTCACCTTTGGTTAGATTATCGGTCAATTTACGTATTAACGAGGTTTTGCCAACTCCCGTATCTCCAACAATAAGAGCATTTGCCCTGTCCTTCCGAGCCAAAATTTCCACCAATGAACGTAAATCATTTTCCATGTCAATGATTTCAACATCATTTGTTGCATCAAATAAGGAATTGTAATATACATTTTGAGATTTTCTGTCATTAGCTGATGGACGAATCTCTTTAGAAGAGTTAACGGTATTCTTTACATTCTTGCTTATAAAAGATAAAACCTTTTCTCTTGAAAGTGGCATTGTCTTTAATTGTTCTGAAGAAAAACCTACACCAGGACTGACCAATGCGGTCAAAAGAAATTCTAATTTATGCGTCTCCGTTCCATATTGCTCTTCCAAAGATATAGCTTCTTTTATCACATTTTGACTATCTCGTGAAAATTCAGCTTTTTTCATAGGATAAGGGGACTTGTCGCATTGCTGAATATGAATATCGCACCAATCAATTAAATAGTAGTAATCCTCATTAAGACTATCCTCTATGTAATTAACCAAACCTGCACTTTTGTGTAAAAGTGCTCTGAATATATGTACTGGCTCTATTTGCGGTGATTTATTGTCCACTGCAAAAGCTTGAGATATATGGATTAAATCAACTTGAAGTCCATTAAAATATTCTGCAATTTTTTTGTTCATCATTTCTGCGTTGAATATGAATAATCATTCTACAATTTCCAAAAATGCACTTGGCACATAAGCTGTACAAACAGTTACCAATTCATCCACCACAACACCAACTCTCTGTTGCCCTTGCCATCTTGCGACCCTCCCAATAACTCCTTTGAATGCGCCATCAATAACTCTCACCAATTGTCCTTTTTCAAACTTTGGTACTTCATCTAATGTCACGATAGTATTGTCCACATCGGCAGCACAGATAATTTTAAGACTATCCATCTGATAGTTGGGAACTATCATTGGTGTCTTTTCTATCTTGCGACCAATATGAATGTGCCGATAATAAAAACGAAGGAATGGGAGATTTACGTTGTCGTAAACAAAAGTTTTGATTTCTTCTTCTGTACCGTATGCAAAGAAAATGTTCGGCAAACGTGATACGGTAACAACTTTGCGCTTACCTTTTATAAGTTTTACAACACTGGTAGTTGGATAGAAAGCCGTAATGCCTTTGGCTGTCATATAGTCGTATGCCTTTTTTTCTCTACCATAAGTGGTGCGTAAGGCATACCAATGGGGAACATCTATCTCTTTTTGAGCCTTTGACTTACTTGCTATATGTGCATTTCTGGTGGACACCCCTGTTTGTGAACTCTCTGCGGAAATAGTGCTTTGAGCTTCGGGGAGGGCGTTGGAGGTAAGTCCAGCGCAAGGAGGGAGTTCACCGCCTCCTGGGGTGTGTACATCTGTTGATGTCCATTCATCGACTTTCATATCGGTGCTAACTTTTTTCTAGACAGAAATCCGTTAAATTCCGACATAAAAAAAGCGTGAGATCGTCCTGTTGTCCATCCCACACATCGAGGCTCTTGCATTGCCTATTATAGTTGAACAGACAACGTCAGAGCCCACGCCGATATGAATATATAAACTCCATGAAGAAACAGATGTACACATCAACATTGCACCCAATAAGATACAATATGAGTATACACAGTACTCCACGGATAGATATAATCACACCCGGGACATCTACCGTTGGCTATGTTCATGACTATAATATCGGAAGTTTGCAAGATTTCGATGTGTCAAGAACAAAGCGTCGATAAACGCCTTCAATATGTCTGGACTGTCATCCCACCCAATGCCCGCTTTTGTATAGATATGTCAGATAAGTGACTTCACTACACTCAGCACGGCGTAGGCTGCCGACTCAGTTATCTTGAAAGAACACGTCTAACAGTGACAACTGCGGTCAAGCAAATACAGTCCGATTGCAAAAGTACGAAAATTAATTGAGAAAACAGCAACAACAATTGAAAAAGTCTATCTTTTGCAGCAAATTTAAGACAATTTAAATCTATTTGCTTGAATATCTCTGAAATTATATATAATAATTACATCATAATAGGTGGCAAACATATTATATATATGTCTGTCACCTATTATAATATTTTAAAGACCTACTCGAAACATCCTGTTTTGAGCAACAGTTGATTCTGTATGGTCGTTTTTGGGTTTATGTTGTTCCTCTATTTCATGAGACTTTTCTGCTTTATCTATCTCTGGAGTAGATGGAGCAAGTTCAAGCTGTATTTTCCTGTCCAACGCCGCCAACTCAGCTTTTAGACCTTTCAGTTCTTCCTCTTTCTTCCAAGTCTTGCCAGCTATCTCTTCCAGTTGCGGTATTTCCTTTTCCAAAGCCTTGCATCTTGAATCATACTGCTCAATGTAGCTTGGTATCTTCTGTAAGGCATTCACAAAGTTGTTTGCCGCTGCTATCGGGTCCGACTTGGCAATGTGACCGTAGTTGTACTGGTACTTGTAATTGCCCTCGACAAAAAAGCGGTTGTCAACAAATGGAAGACCATTCTCGAAACTTGTCTCGCTGACAATCTTGACAGGGAATCCGTAGATTTCTCCAATCCGCTTGTATTGTCCGCCAGTTGTCTCTTTCTCCGCCAACATTTGCAGATGCTTTCCTATAACCTCTAAGTTCGTGGACTCCACACCATCAAGAGTGATGAGGTTGAGGATGTTGCCGTCCTTGTCTTTCTTGGCTTTGCCCATAAACTTGCCGTAGTCCTCGGTCATTCCCTTGAGAGAGGCTTTGTTGTTGCCCAGCTCTGCCGTCTTTGACTGCAATTTTGTTTCTGAGTCACGCTTGCCCTTGTTAAACGATTTGCGCTCACCCTCCAGAGAAGCAACCTTCTTCTCCAACTTCGCCTTGTCAAGCAAGTCGGTATTTCCGGAGAGAATAGCCATATACTCGGAAAAATTCATACCCGATTTCTCGTCCATTGCTCCCTCGTCAATAGTTCTCGCCCCCAAGGCTCCGCTTTTCAACTGCGAGATAAAAGTCTGCTTGCAGTGCAGGAGGTTAAACTTGTACGAGTCAAGCGACTTTTCCACCGCATAGATGATAATGTCCACCTTATTGTCAGCGTATAACTTAGCTATCTCGTTGCCAGCACGAACTCCACGACCATTGCGTTGTTCAAGATCTGATGGACGATCGGGTAGGTCAAGGGCATTGCTGCCCTCTTCCCCCCTAAGAACCGTACATGAGAGTTTCCCCTCATACGGCTCAAGCTTTTCTAAGCCTCTGTTTGTATGCAGAGACCGGCTCAAACTACTTCTTGTTTCCATTTGATTTGCGGGATAATTTAAAACATTCATCATGAACCAACAGATTGCATTTCTTTCCGTTTTGAACGGTTGGCATGACATTCCATGCCTTGTGCGTATCAATAGGCTCACCGCATATAGGACATTTGCGTCCTTGCTTTTCCCATAGGTACAGCAGTGACTTGCGTCCTTTTAGCGTAACAAGCATTTTCGACTTCTTTCTTTTATAGAAGTACAGACGACAGTCTGCATCAAACGGGTTCATGTCTCCTTTAATCTGCGTGTATTGCAGGAATGGAAACGATGAAGTCAGAGACAATAATGTCAATTGGTCTTCCTTTCCGTTTGGTTTCTTGAATTTTGAAGCGAAAGTCCATTTGTTCCCTCGAATGTCATGCCAATATCGGTCTTTTATCCACCGTTTCCCTTTCTTGGAATGACGGCGTTTTGCCCATTGCCATAGTGAGAGGAATATCTGATGGTCGATTCTGTGAAATGAATCACGTGTCGCTCCATGCTGATAATAACCTCCCCATCCTCGGATTTTAGAGTTCAACATTCTGATTAACGACTCCTGTCTGCAACCCTTGTTCTCCTTAATTACCTTACGGATATTCTCCATAAAGCGTTTCTCGGATTTCTTTGTCGGCTTGGTCAATATGTCCTTGCCGTATTTGCGGATATTAAAGCCAAGAAAATCAAAACCGTCATGCACGTTGGTTATCACCGTCTTTTCCTCTGATAAGGTCAGACCTCTTTCAGACATAAATTCAGCAACCAATGGCTTGATTTCATTTTCAAGAGTTTCCTTGTTCTCGCAAGTGATGATAAAATCATCCGCATAACGTACAAGGTTCACCATTGGTGAATACAACTTACCATTAACATGATGGCGCTTATATCTATCTGCAAGAGCTTTCTGCAATCCGTCCAAAGTCATATTGGCAAGTGTCGGAGAAATTATACCACCTTGCGGTGTTCCTTCCTCGGTCGGGAACATTTGCTTGTTGAAAACATAGCCACATTTCAACCATTTTCGGAGTATTGCCTTATCCATTGGGATATTGGCAAGTAACCACTCATGGCTGATATGGTCAAAACACCCTTTTATGTCACCCTCCAAAATCCATTCGGGAGAATATCCCTTTCGGAGAATGTTATGACATTGCTGTATTGCATCCATACAGCAGCGTTCCTTGCGGAAACCGTATGAACGAGTATCAGCTGTAGTTTCTGATACAGGCTCCAATGCCATAAGATAGAGTGCTTGCATGGCTCTGTCTTTCATTGTCGGTATTCCCAACGGTCGCAGTTTGCCGTTGCTCTTCTTGATATGAACTCTTCTCAGCGGCATTGGCTGGTAGCCTCTGCGTTTGAGTTGGGTTATTGCTTGCATTTTAGCTTTAGGGGTATCCCATATTTCTTTGTCAACCCCAGGAGTACAACCACCCCCGTTAGAAGTAACCCTCTTTACGGCTAAGGCTTTTGCGTAAAAAGAGTGGGTAAGCGTCCATTGCAAGGCTTTCACCTTGTTATGTCTGCCTTCCTTCTGAGCCTTTACAATACGAGCTTGAAGCTTCTTAACAGCTTGCTCCGCCTTAGTCCAGTCTATTCTGTCCCAATTTGATTGCAGGTTGTCAGTCGGCGCACACGATTGGTCGAGGAGATTTTCTTTGATTTTATCGTTCATTTGCATTCCTACTTTAAAAAGTTCTAAAAGTTTATTGTAAAGAATTACCATTTGGCTAATGTTGGGTATTTGCCTCCCAAACATTACCACAGAAGTCTGCCCACTTTCGTGGTAGGTTGATGTTGTCCCTTGTCAACTCGTGATAAGTGGCTCAAACCCTATCCGTCCCATTACAGAACGGCATTCGCTTTCTCTGTTATCTTATACCTGCACATCATTCAGCATCCATTACTTTCAGCTTACCTGTCTTTTGTCTGACAGGAGATGTACAGGCTTACCATGTTCCACATAGATAACTAACGGATAGGTTAGGTTCTGTCTCATCCTCCGACGGTCTTTACATCCGTGTAATCCTACCATGGAGAGGATTATCTGACCGCATCCCATTTTGGGTAGAGTGTATCAGTATCTTGCACTCTTTTACGACATTACGAAGTTTACTAACAGTTCGCTTACGCTAACCATACTATCCAGCCTCGCCACTCTACGGTATGATACTAACCATACTTGACTTCCCCTCACGGTTCTGTCTTGTCTTGTGAAAGTGTACTTTGTCCCGACCGCTTAATACAACATTAAGGTGCATCGGTCGGTAGGCTACCGCTGACGGAACAGCGGGTTAAAACTGATACTTAAAGTATCATTCCAACAATTATCTATGCGACTTCATGTCGCACCCACGGTGTGTCCAAATGATGAATAGCAACACACCTTTTTTGTGCATTTACGCCTGTACCCAACATGGATGTGGAGCCGAACAATACTCGTACCGAACCCTCGTTCATGGCTGCTATCACCGCCTTTCTTGCCCTCTCGTTCTTGCACTCCTGAATGAAGCGGATTTCAGACGACGGTATGCCGTAATCCTCTATCAGCTTGCGCTTGATTTCAGAATACACGTTCCATTCGCCCGGTCGATATGTTCCCAAGTCGGAGAACACGAACTGCGTCCCCTTGTGATTGTCATAGCGTTTGTAATAGTCCGCTATCATCTTGGCACAATGGCTCGCCTTGTTGTCGGGATGATCCTCACAAGTCGGGTCTATCATGCGCATGTCGAGAGCCATCTTTCGGGCATAGTCCGTGGCTATGAGCATCTTTGCCTTCTCTTCCGTTTCCGACAGTGGCAGTCTGCCGAGGATGGTGGCATCACCCGTCTTTGCAAACTCCATCAGCTTTTGGATGAAATCTTCCTGCTCTGGTGTCGGTGGTATGTTATGAAGAATCTCGTTCTTCTGTGGTCTGTCCACACCAACCGCCTCCGCCGTACGATAGTCGGTTATCTCGTTGTAGAAGGCAGCAAGCTCCGGCACCTTGATAAAGTATCTGAAACGTTCCTTCTGCACGATGTTGTTGGTGACGTTAAACTCGAAGTCGGTAGTTTTCTTGGCGAAGATTGCCGCCCACGCATCGAAACAGCGGATGTCCTGACGCTCCAGTTCCTTAGGGCGCAGGTACTTGAAGAGCAGATACAACTCAGTCAGTGAGTTACTGATAGTTGTTCCCGACAGGAATGTCGCTCCCAAGTCTCTGCCTGTCCGCTCCTGTATGGTACGGATAGCAAAGAGCATGTTGAGCGCCTTCTGGCTTCCCTCGCTGTTGCCGAGTCCTGCCACACGGTCGTGACGGGTGTTGAACATGAGGTTCTTGAACTGGTGGCTCTCGTCCACAAACAAGTGGTCAATGCCCATCATGCGGAAGTCCACCACATCATCGGTGCGCTGCTCGATGCTGTAGGCTATCTTCTGCAACTTTGCCTCCAGGTTCTGCTTTCGCTTTTCCAAGCCTTTGAGCATTCCCCTCGACACGTCTTTGCCCTGCGTGCGTATCACTTCCAGATTCTCCTCCACGGTATCAAGCTCAGCCTGCAATATCTGCCGTTGGAGTTCTGGCGATTGCGGTATCTTCCCGAACTGGTCGTGCGACATGATTACACAGTCATAGTCGTTGTTCTTGATGTTGTTGAAGAAGCTGACACGGTTCTTGGTGGAAAAGTCCTTCTCCGAGGCATAGAGTATCCTCGCATGGGGATAAGCTGTCTGATAGGTGGCAGCTATCTCCGCGACATTGGCTTTTAGTCCGATAATCATCGGCTTGTGAGCCATACCGAGGCGTTTCATCTCATGCGCAGCCATGCACATGATGAGGGTTTTGCCAGTACCGACCTCGTGATCACATATCCCGCCGCCGTTCTGCAAAAGCATCCATACACAGTCCTTCTGACTTGGATACACACTCTTGATGCCATACTTTCCGCCAAGGGCTTTCAAGTCCAAGCCGGGGAAGGTCTGGTGAGAACCGTCATACTTCGGACGCACGAAGCAGTTGAACTTCCGGTTGTACATTGTGGTCAAGCGTTCCTTAAAGGAGTCAGACTGCTCCTCCAGCCATTCAGTGAACCCGTTGCGGATTTCGTCAATCTTGGCATTGGCAAGCTGTATGCCCTCGCTGTCACGCACCTTGATGTCGTTGCCGTGTTCATCCTCACCGATGCTCTTCATCATGTCGGGACAGGTGTTGTGCAGGGCATGTTTCAGAAGACTCATGCCGTCATAGTGGCGGTAATATCCCTTCACCATATACTCATCCGTGATGGCCATGGTCTTCATACTGCATTTTGCCGAATATTCGTCCATGCTGTCGGAATAGACGATGCTGACCTGTGTATTGAAGAGGTGGCTCATGTAAGCGGAATACACACCTGTAGGTATCCAACGTTCACCGAAGTTGAAGTCCAGGTCCTCAAAGGCTATCGGTTCGGGAATGCTTGCCTTCAAGGCTTCCAACGACTCCCTCACGATTGCATGGTCGGGATTTTCCTTCAGCCATTCTTCTATACGCTCCGCTTTCTCTATGACATTACCAGCAATGAAGCGGTCGGCTATCTCGTAGCCGTCTATGAGCGGATTGTAATAGATGCGCCCTTTAAGCGCTTCCGTCAGTTCCGGTTCCGGCATATCCGATAATTCTGTCATATACGGCAAGTCGATACGGCCGAACTTGTTGAGCGAGGCGGTGAGCGCTTCCTCTGGAGAATCCACATGACTGACCTCGTCAAGCGAAAAAGAGACCGGGTGGTCGAAGATGTCTGATTTTGTGAACTGTCCGTTTTCCACCCGTTCCAACGACAGCATGTCGCGCCCTGAGGCATCCATAAGGATTAACTTCACGTTCTGCTTGGCATTGAGGTTGCCGAAGCGGATGAAGAAAGCATCATAATAGACATTCAGACTCTCACGCATCTGCTTGTTTTCCGTCTGTTCTTCCGCTTCATAGGTGTAAAGTTTCTGATAAGCATCACGGAGGGCGATATACAAGACTGCCTTTTCTTTCTGCTCCATATTCAGATCCAACGGCATGAAGGTAGCACCATACTTGGTAAGGTCTTTCAATACACCGATGTTTTTGGCAGAGTCGAGCACCATAGAACCCTCACGATGAAAACTATCCAGTTTCTCATCAAATGGACGGGGCTTCATAGCATCCTCTTTCTTCTTTGCCAGCTCTTCCCGCTTTCTTTCTTGCTCTTTTTGTTGTCCCCGCTCATGATTTGTTTCTTTCAATGTGCTCTGAGTCTTGGAATCTTCTTTTGGCTCATTCCCTTTCGACTGTCCATGCCCGATTTGAACTTTGAGAACTTCTATCGGTTCCATCGGCGGCTTGAACTTCGGATCAAGCGTATCTTCAACGCCCAAAGCCTTGAGTTGTTCCTGGCGGTGCAGTTCCGCCTTTTGGCGCAGCAGCACCCTGTCTTCGGGAGCCATGGTCATCATCATCTCGTAAAAGCCGTTGATTGGCGGATTCTCTTCCCAAGAGCTGCTTGCGTATGGTTCATCACCAGGCAGGATTGGTTTTGTCTCCTGTGTTGTTTCCTGCTCTTTTGCATCTGTCAACGAAGGCTTTTCTTCTTTTTCCACAGGCTTTGTCACAACTTCAAAAGTCGGATTGACGCTTTTTACCAACGGACTTGCTTTCTTCCTTGACACTTTCTTGGCGGCAGCACCCACTGTTACCTCCGCTTTCTTCTTTGTAGCATGGACAGTCAGACGGTTTTCTTCTTCCATTCCCCAAAGGTCAAACAGCGTCATTTGGACAGGTGGCTGCTGATGATTGGACTTTTGGGATAGCTCAGCATCATCAGTAGGCTTTTCCTGCTTTTGCAAGGATACTACCGTATCGTTCTGCTTTTCCTCAATGGAAGGCTTTATCTTCTCTGTTTTTTCTATCTTTTCTGTTCCTTCAACCTCCTTAACTTCCTCAGCCTTTGTTTCCTCTATCCCCAAGTATCGGTTCAAATTGAGGTTCTTCTTAAAGTCCTCATGGAGCATCTTTCGCAAATCCTCTGCAATGCCTTCCACACCATCCTCATGCGTGTATATCATTGCAGGTTTGCCGAACGGGTCAGTATCCAACTTTGCCGTTGTATGGATAATGCGTTCCGGATGCTCCAGAAAGTAGTTGTTTGTCGGAATGCGGTTCTCGTCATTATAGACAGTGTCAAGCAGATTGTCGTCTCCTCGCAGCGACTCCTTTTGGGTATTTTTCTGCAGAATGATGAGGTCACTGCCCACTTCCGTGTTGGCATTTTCCGTGAACAGATTGTTGGGCAGGCGAATCGCTGACACGAGATCAGCATGATAGAGCATCATAAAACGCGCGGCACTGTTGTTTTTGGCATTCAATACGCCTTGTGAGGTAATGAAGGCAACCAACCCGCCGTCCCTTACCGTATCAAGAGCCTTGACAAAGAAGTAGTTGTGTATGCGTCTGGTGACAAGTGCCCTCATGCCTTTCATGGCTGTATAGGACGGATCAAATACGGCAACATCGCCAAAGGGAATATTTGAGATGGCGAGGTCGAAGTAGTCATTGAAAGGCTTTTCTATCTTCTCGAATCCCTCTATGCGCACTTTCTGCTCCGGGTGCAGATGGCGGAGTATCTTTCCCGTAAGCAGGTCTTTTTCAAATGCCATAATGTCTGCCTTGGGATTGTTATCCAAGACGGAATCGACAAAGGCACCGATGCCTGCCGAGGGTTCAAGCACCTTTTCGGGGATGATCTGATGCTCTTTCAACACATCCGTCAGAGCCTCCGTAACGGCTGACGGCGTGTAGAATGCCGTAAGGACGGACTGTTTCAGACTGTCCATCAACTGTTTGTACTCGCTTTCATTCTTGCTGTTTTCACGGATAAGCCTATGCAGCTCCACTGTTGGAGCAAACAATTCAAGGTCTGACTTTGCCCAATGGACGGCATCCGCCAGTTCCCTGGCAGGGTTCAGGATGCACTTCAATCCCCCGAATCCGCAGTAACGCTCCAGAAGGAGACGCTCACGGGCAGTCGGCGTGCGCTGTTCCCTGTCAAGGATGAATGCTGTCTCTATCGCCTTGATGTTGTCGTTCAGCCGTTGTTTTCTATTGTACGCCATTTGACTCTATGAAAAGGGCAACGGCTCCCGTCAGCTCTGTATAGAGCTGGTCGTAGTCCGGTGACTGGGCAAAATCGTCATCGGTGAGGTCGTAAATGGAATACACGTTGTCAACCAAAGGCAGGAGGTTCTTGACAAACGCTTCCTGGTCTTCTACTGCTACCTCCAGGGGAAACTCACTGTCAACAACATCATACAGGATGCTGTACTTGGAAAAGCGGAGACCTTTCAGCAATGCTGACATGGCAAGCTCTTGTGCCGCATCGGCAAAGAGGGCATCACGCCGTGCCTGCTCATATACTTCTGCGGCATGGTCTGCACGTTCGCGGATAAAGTCCGCATCGCTGGCTTGTGGAAAACGGTTTTCTCTGAGGTGGTTCAAGAGATACAGTCCGTAATAGGACAGTTCTGTCTGTGCCTGTTTCTTTCTGTTCATTTGTCTGTTGAATGGATTAAGTGGTGAATAATAAACCGTGGATGGCGGTTGATGTTTGTTGAAAGCAAGAAAAAGGCACTCGGTATCCCTCCGAGTGCCGCCACTTAATCCACAGTAAATAAAAGCATCCTGAATCAAGACACCATTTATGAACCATGTTTCGGTGGCAAAGGTACAAACTATTTCTTGTATCTCTTCACATTTCCTCGCTTTTCTGTTGTTTTGCGCTCTGCAAAGACGAATTTCGTGTTGAAATTCTCGTCAAAGGCTATGGCTGCGGAGAAAGGTTTGCCTTGCTTACTGATAAAACCATTGAGCGTTCTGGTCTTGCCCTTGGTAAGCAAATCGGTGATGTCGGAATCAGTGAGCAACTTTCCTGCTACCTGCTTGAACACTGGCATACCGCACTCCTTGTTGCTGCATCTTACTACCTTTCCGAAGAACTGCATGGTACCTTGCTTGCATTTAGGACACTGGCAGCCGGAATCCTTGTGGCTGAAAAGTCTGTCACAACCTAACAATTCCGCAGTGATTTCACGGGTATAGCCTTCGATACTATGTGTGAACCCTTCTGCACTTGCTTCACCTCGTTCAATCTTGACAAGTTCCGCCTCCCATTTACCCGTCATCTTCACATTGGCAATCGCCATGTTCTTCACCACGGAATGCAGGGCGAGTCCTTTTTCCGTCGGCACAAGTTTCTTCTGCTGGCGCACCATATACTCTCGTTTGAGCAGGGTTTCGATGATGGCGGCACGTGTGGCAGGTGTGCCAATACCGCTGTCCTTCATTGCCTGACGCATCGTATCATCTTCTATCTCTTTGCCTGCGGTCTCCATTGCTGCAAGCAATGTGGATTCCGTATGCAATGGCTTTGGTTTGGTCTTGCCTTCCGTGATGGTGCAGCCAGAAAGAGTGATATGCTGTCCTTCTTGCCAGTTGGGAATGACTTGATCCTTGACCTCATTGTCCGTTGCGTCTGCATCCTTGTCCTGTCTGTTGTTCTTTTCCTTGAGCGGCAACGCTCGCCAGCCTGTCTGTCGGATGATGGAGCCACTGATGCCAAATTCGACGTCATGATCCACTTGCGCCGATACTGATGTGATGTCCTTGATGCAGTCTGCCGAGAACGCTTCAATCATCCGGCACAATATCATGTCATAAACGATCTTCTCGTCCTTGAAAAGACCAATGGCGGCATTTTCTGTGATGAGCAGGGCATGGTGATCGGTCACCTTGGCTGCATTCACGCTGTTCTTGCTGTAGTCCTCACTGTCAGGCAAGAGTTTCACTTTTTCTCCATATTCCGAATGATTCTCCAAATTCTTGAAGAGTCTGGGAAGGGTGGCAAATACATCATCCGAGATATAGCGGCTTGATGTTCTTGGATAGGTGATGAACTTTGCCTCGTAGAGTTTCTGGGCGATGGAGAGTGTATGCTCTGCCGTGAAGCCATGCTGGGAGTTGGCTTCTTTCTGCAAGGTGGTGAGGTCGTAAAGGAGCGGTGCCTTCTCCACCTTTCGCTTGGTTGCGACCTTTGTGATGATGGCAGAACCGGTATCTTTCACCTTATTATATATGTCGGTTGCGGTGGCTTTGTCTGCCCATCGGTTGGCAGATGTGAACTTCAGTATATTGCCACTGTCTGCATCAACCACACCGAAGTGTACCTGCCAGAATGGTTTCGACTCGAAACGCTTGTGTTCCCAATAGCGTTCGCACACCATGCCAAGGGTCGGAGTTTGTACACGACCTACGGAATAGGTGCCACGTCCTGCGGCTATCGTCAGGGCTTGTGTGCCGTTGATGCCGACGAGCCAGTCTGCCTCACTTCGTGCCTTCGCTGCATGATAGAGATTGTCATACTCCTTGCCATCCTTGAGGTTCAGAAGTCCCTCACGGATGGCGGTGTCCGTAAGCGAACTGATCCAGAGACGGTCGAAAGGTTTCCTGCAACCGAGATACGCATAGAGGTATCGGAAAATCAACTCTCCCTCACGTCCGGCATCGGTTGCTACGATAATGCGCTCACTGCTGTCAAACAGCTTGCCGATAATCTTGATCTGGGCAAGCACACCTGCATCTGGTTTGTAGCCGTTCTCTGTCTTGACTTGTCGGGGAACAAGAACGAACGGGTCGGGAATCACAGGCAGATTCTCTGCATGGAATCCTTTCATGCCGTAGGTTTCCGGCATGGCTGGCTGCACTAAATGTCCGAATGCCCATGTCACATAATAGCCATTGCCCTGCATATAGCCTTCCTCACGCTTGTCAGCTCCTACAATGTGGGCGATTTCCTTGGCTACACTTGGTTTCTCTGCGATGATTGTCTTCATTGTCTGTTGTTTTTGTGACATCCGCAACCGTGGGATAGACGGTCGCAGATGTCGGTTGTTATAATGGATGATTAACTCTGTGGATCAAGTGGCGGCAACTACATCTTCACGCTTCTTGCCTTTCTCTTTGGCTTCTGTTCCTCGGCGTTCTGTTCCTTCTGCTGCTTTTCGTTCTTTGGCGCAGACTGTCCCGGACTCAGCGGATCCTTGGTGTGCTTGGTCGCCTCATGGGTCTTGCCCTGCTCGTTGACGGCGACTTGTACCTTGTTCTCATTGGTCGGAATCTGTTCCTTCGCCTGTTTGAGGTCTGGATTGTTGCGGTAGGAACGTGGCTGCATCTTGTCGAAGTCGAACTTCACATAGGCAGTATAGGTACCGCTGCCGTTCTTGTTGGGCACTTCCTTGATTTCGATGGTCTTGCCTGCCACATAGTCGTCCTTCTGCTGCTCGGTCAGTTCCTTCTTGAAATAGGTGTTGAGTCGGCGGATGGTCCCGTCCTCATTGAGCCAGTGGTTGGGATCTTGCTGCTTCTTCTGGCCGCCTGCATCACCATCTGCCTTCTGCTCCTGCTTATCAACGGTTTGCTTCTTGTCTCCATTCTGTTTCTGACCTTGCGCCTGTCTTGTGCTGCCAGGTACGAACTCCACGCCACGCTGTTCCACATTCACCTGCAACAGCGGTGTAAACTTGCGCCCGTTGGCAAGCTCAATCTCCTTGCGAAGCGGAATACCTGAGTAGAGCACTCGCTTGTCATCCTTGGTGATGGGTGTCTTGCCGATGGTATCGGGAATGCGCACCTTGTTGGTAGGTATGTCAACAATCTCATTGGTGAGACGGTCGATACTGATGAAATGAGGACGCAGCTCACCTGTATTCTTGTCGGGGAAATCCACAACCTTACCAAGGTTACCGTTCTGCAACAGGTTCTTCTTGTCCTCAGGAGTGAAGGTATAGCCTTTGTAAGCGACATCGAGTTTTGGCTCGTTGCGCACGAAATGCGGCACGAGTTGCAACTGGTCATTATCGTCCTTGCGGAATGACAGACGGGCCTGTATCTCTATCTGTTCACCGCCGAAGGTCGGCTTCACAATCACAAGCCCCGTCTTGCCATAGTTGAGCAGGGCTTTCATATCCTTCTCATTCATACTGTTGAAGTCTATGCCATATTTGGCACCAAGTTCCTGCAGGTTCACATCGTTACCACTAATGAGGTTCTGCTTTACACCCGGAGCGGTCGGTGCCTGCTGTTCGGTTGCGGTCTGTTCTGGTTTCTGTTCCATGTCGTTCTCTTTTTCGTTGGTTTGTTCTGATGATACATTCTCTTTTTCTGTGTTAGCTTGCGTCTTGGACGCATCGTCCGATGATGCGGTTTCTTTCGCCTGACCTTCCGATTGCTTTGCCTCTTTCTCATAATTGGAGGTGTCAACCTTGTGGGCGGAAAGAATCTCCTTGTTAGCCTCCGGATCTTTCAGCAACTCCTTCATCACGCCAAGCAGGTTTTCCACCTGGTCTGCCGCTATGCGGTAGAATCCGAATCGGCTTGGCTCCTTGCACTGGCGGAAGAAGTTTCTAAAGAAACTGTCCATCAGGTCACTGTTGCGGTCAAAACGCAGGAAGTCGGGCGTGTTCTCCGCCTTGGCGGGTGCTCGCTTCGGTGTGCCGTCTCTGCTGAGTCCGGCGACGACGCTGATCTCGCCCGTCTTCTCGTCACGGACTACCAGCACGTCCTGTTCATCACTCTTTTTCTTTTGTACCATAATTGTAAATTTTTAATGGTGAATACTGTTGTTATTTGAATTTCTGATGAATGCGAGTCAAGTAATGCTCCACATTCTCTTTCTTGAATTCTTTGACATTATTCTCTACAAACTGCATCACATCCTCTTCCGTGTAGTATGTTTTCTGCCCCAAACGCTTGTAGGGAAGCACTCCCAGACTGCGATAGCGTTGAAGGGAACGAGGGGAGATTTGAAATAAGAGGCAGAGATCTTGGTTGTCGAGCAATTTTTCATTGATGGCAGAACTTCCTTTTTGCTCCGTCTCTCGTTCGTGTCTCAACATCAGCATGTCATAGATGCCGTCTATTTTCTTGTGCAGATCATGCAGATATAATTCCAATCGTCTCAATGTTCCATCTTCCAT
>ERZ1023619.165-NODE-165-length-17981-cov-8.224311_pt1 | contig 17981 bp, 19 predicted proteins | sample MGYA00380329_ERZ1023619 | MGnify/ENA primary metagenome ERZ1023619 (study PRJEB33179, sample SAMN07448976) | human gut metagenome | biome: Human-gut; feature: Human associated habitat; material: Faeces | host: Homo sapiens | place: India: Bhopal | collected...
ATAATCATCAGAAGTTTCGATGTCACCACATATAATCCACTCTAAGACAACATCTAATCTGATTTTTCTATCATTTGTACGATTCATATAAAGAGGGTAATTCAAGTTTCTCTCAACAATATGCTCATCAAGCTTTCCAAGAAGAAACAAGTACCTATTGTTTATGTATTTCGAATTCAACCACAATTTAGGTAATCCTAATTTATTAATACTTCTTTTTATCTCATCCTTAACTAGCGTTTCAATTTGGTCGACCTCACAAAATGGCTGTTGTACTCCCGATATATCATACGAATATAAATCAATTTTACTAATTTGTTCATCAGACAATGCACTAATATCTGTTATTTGTTTTCGCGTTATTTTTTCCAAACAGTCTAACGCTACATCTATATTGCTTTCAGTCAATCTTTTTTGTGTATCATCTTCCTCAACAAGAGCACTTTTCAATCTTGAAATAAAATTCTCTGGTCTTCCCTTTTTCTTCGAATATAGTTTTTCTTTCTGTTCTTTATCGTTACGTACAGCCTCTATTCTGGTTAGGATTTTGTTTAACTCAGTTGGCATAGAAATCAATTTTTTAATATATTCGTGAATACTTTCTCCTTTAAAATCAATATCTGTCGTAACATGCAAATATGCGTTCTTAAGAGTTGGCATTTTTTCAACATGATAAGCTAATCCTAATAACGCACTATCATAATCTGAAGCAACTTCTGTGGCGTGATTTTTTACTTGATGAACAAAATAATACTCTTCCTTTTCACCATTAACTTGTTTCCCTATCGAAAAGTCTTCCAAATATTCTATTTCCACAAAATACTCTTCCAATATTCGTTTATTCTCTTTGACTGAAAGAGATTTATCATATACTTCTAATATTTGCTTTATGGCAAATAATATTGCTAACTTTCCTTGATGATTATAACCATTCCAACTATTGGAGGCATCAAAGATTACGCCTGGATTTTCTTTTGACATTACAACTCCTCCATAATCCAACCAAAAATGCATTTTACATTTTCTTCTTTTATTCGCAATCACTATTCATTAAATCAAACACAGTTTCTTCCACAACTCGCACACACTCATCGGTATGTTTCTTAATATCATTTCCCCAGAACCGAATCACGGTCCATCCCATAAAGAGGAGCTTCTTTTTTATCTCATCGTCCCGTTCCACATTTCTGGATATTTTGTTAATCCAGAATTCACTATTATTGCATTTCTCAAGACGTGGCTTGAGTACTTCCCAATCCTTGCCATGAAAAAATTCTCCCTCACAGAAAATTGCAATCTTATATTTTTAAGAACAATATCCGGTTTTCCAAGAAGTTCCTTATAATTTTTCCTGTACCTGTAACCTTTCTGCCATAAAGCCTTCCTGAGCAGCACCTCAATTTTAGTATCATTTGACTTGATGTGCTGCATATTCTTGTGTCGCTGTTCTGGAGTTAATACGTCAGCCATACCTATTCCTTCTTTTCCAAAGTATTATCCTTAATGTAATTCGCGACAGTAGGATTGTCCTTCATCATACCTAATAACATTTGGTGATACTTAACAACTCTTTTCTCCATTGAATTAATTCTTCTGGCATCAAATATTTCGACATCAACCTAAGCTGGTAGGATTATTCCGACGTTATTAGCATTCATCATCATACTGTACGCAAGAAGCTGCAATCGGTCATTCCTTGAATCGCAATTTGTATAGTCTTTGTACTTAACATCAAAGACAACTGTCTCTCGCAGAGTTTGGTTTAATATTGGTTATTTCAATATGGTTACCTATACTATTTTGTATTGATAACCCATACCTTTTCCACACATTATTTTTTGTTTCACATCTTTTTAGTACCAATCCAGTACCATTGCATTTTTTCATTATTGTGTGTAGTTCCGGTGGCTTGCAGGTTTGTTTACTATTTACAGAATAAATTTGTGTTAGTTTGTTTGCTCACAATGTAATTATAAGCGAAAGCATGATGGGCAAGAAGATTTTTCACTTGCTCACACATTCTACTTTAATGGTTGGGGGCACATTTAATACAAAACGCACCCATGTCATTTTCATAATCCATCTTACAACCACAATCTGGACAGTATCTTGCATTTTCATCAAATTTCTCCTCATCATAATCATCCATCGTATTATGGATTATTTCAGACTCTATTATCTCACTCTCATGTAAATAAATATTCCTATCTACATTAACATCATCCACTTCCACACTTACAGATAAATCTTTTTCATCTGTCTCAATTGCAATGGATACTTCTATTTCTAAATCAACACAAAAGGTCGCTTTATAAGTCACAAAATTTTCCCAATAATAACGACCATCTTCTCGGTCATAATATGAGTTATCTTCATCACGAATAGTATACTCAACCTCTACATTTACGCTTGCATTTGCAACAACCACAGCACATTCCTCATCAAGTTCATGTATGTATCCAAACTCTATAGACTGTGTTTCAACACGAAGCAAATCAATATCATCATAAACATCTTCTACATCAACAGATCCCATACAAAGCTCGTTATCCAACAATTTTGATATACAACTATCTAATACTCCGCTCTCAAATGCTTTTTCTATTTCTACTGACAAATGCTCTGTCTGTGCAATAGCAAAATTTAAAAACTTATTCAAATCATAATAAGTAACAACTTCATCTCTTTCTCTAAATGATTTTCTGAATCCTTTATCAGCAGTCACTACATATATTGTATCATCTGTAATTGTGTCATAATATTGCATAATAGAGTCAACACAGATTGCATCTTTAAATTCTGTCGGCTTTTTGTTTTCAAATGGAAATTTTTTTTTGAAATATTTATCTATAATTTCGTCGATATCCACTCCACTGATAGGGATTTTTGTTGCATGTGTATCTTCAATATAATCATCCCAAACTTTACGTAGTTCAGCAACCATATCATCCGACTCTATTTGAGAAATTTTATTCTCCCATTTATCATCAATTCTAAAAGGTGCAAAAGCTCTATTGTCTATAGCCTTATTGTACTCTGAAACAGCTTTTGCCAAATTCTCTCCAATATGTTGATATACTTCTTGATATACGATCTCGTTATAAAGCAATTCTACGTTTTCTTCCTCTATAAGTTCTTTTAACTTTGAAAACTGCTTATTACAAAACGAAAAATTAGCACCTTCATATATATTTGTATCAACAAAAACTTTTATTGCCATATTACCCACCTCTTCCGTTTTTTGCTAAATATTTGATGATTCTTACTCTTTCATTAACCATTGTGATTCAAATCTTATATAACTTTGTTGAAATCTTCTTCCAACTTTTAGATGCTTTTAGAATATCGTAAACATTGAATCATCTGAATTTATAAATAATTTCTTTTATTTTTCAATTATCAATTACTCAAAATTCTCGCATTCACTTTAGACCTAAATTATCAGCTATTTCCGCTGTCCTATGCCAGTTGCCATCATGCCGTTCTATTTCTAATACATCCTCTAATAAAACTTTGGAGAAAATATCCATATCATTTATTTTTCCATCTTTCAAATAAATCTCTTTATCACATTCATTTTTTCAATCGGGAGTTTTTCGATTTTTCTACTAAATATGATTTCTTCTTGATTAATTGTTTTAATATAGGGTTCCAGCCATTCAATATCTTCAAAAGAAAAACCATATCTGAGCATCATTATTTCCTTTTCGTCTTCTGTCCCATATTTAACTAATTGAGCCATTCTCTTTGCTCTTAAATCATCTGTTTTTTCAAAATATTCATTGAATGCCGCATAAAATATATCACTTAATTTAAAGCCTATTATTTTATCCAAATAGTCATATGTATCAAATACTATTCTGTCATAATCAACATCTATAGCTTTTGTTTCATTCTTTCCAAACATACTAAATACTTGAAGATTTTTATTTGGGATTTCTGCATAACCAGCCACAAACTGCGCCTGTAAATGTTGTAACTTTAAATTTGCTATATAACTTTCAAATTCATTTCCACATTTTATTTCTTTTTGCAATTGTTCCCTCTCTTGCTTTTTACTTGCATATGAATACCTATAAAAGCATATATCCTTAAATGACTTACAATGGATTTGCCAAAGTAAAATTTTGATTGCTGTATTAAAAACATTCTTTTCGGCTTTATTCAATATCCTGCCAAGATAATATTCATACAACTGTTCAAAATACTCATATAATGATAATTTACATTCCTGATCCTCATTAATGGAACTAAGACTTACAAAATCATCATGTTGAAACATTGTATCCAATATATTTTTAATAATATTCTCTGAATTTTCATCACGTAGTTTATTTAACTGTTTCTCTGAAATATTATACTCATCTGAAATAGTACCATTTATAATAGCATCTTTAAATTCCTTTAAATCATCTTCCACCTCTGAATCAAGCATCGAAACATTTTCTAGCATATCTGATGAATTAATAATTTCTCTCAATTGGGTCATGTTGCTTTTTTTTACAACAATACTGCCAAAATCAAATTTTTGTTTCAATGTTGAACGTCCTGCTCTACCTATCAAATTTTTTAATGATAATGGTTTACTAGCTTCAAATGTGTTAAGATAAACAACATCAAACGGCATATTAATCCCTTGTTCCAAAGTTGATGTTGCAAAACAGATTTTACAATATCCAGCATTAGTGAATTTTTCTAATATTAATCTAGCTTGTAAAGGTAATGATCCATGATGGATTACAATTCCATGTTTCATCAAATCAACCATCTGAGAATATCTCTCTCCACCAGCTTTATCATTTGCTCCAATATATTTTTTTATTTGCCTTATATATTTTTTTGCTTCTTCATCATCTATTTCCGGACACAAGTTAATGTATTTTTCAAACTTAGAGAACACTTTCTTATTGTATATACTTGTTTTGGTGGTATATACCAAAACACTTCCCCCATCGTTTATTGCTGTTTCTACTGGATCATATTCGCATATCAACTTATGCTTTCCCATAATTTCTTTATCAATTCCAAAGTGATAGTATTTATTTCCATCTACTGCGTAAAATATTTGTCCCACATTTCTATATTTATAACATTTTGCAACAGAATCACTTATATTAAAATGATTTTTTTCAATCTGTGCCTCAGGATTTTCCACAAAAGGGTGCGCAAATACAAATTTTGCATTAGGGAATGCCTTTTGAGCACGCCTAACTATACTATCAAAAAAAATACCTCTCGACGATTCTTCATTACTTAATTGTGCCTCATCAAATAAAAAAATATCAATATTAAATTCTTCCTTTTGTTTAAACAATTCCTTACACCTTTCAGGCGTAACGATAAAAATATTTCTCCTTGCCCTTTTAATGTTAATCTTATCAATAAATGTAAGAATATTAACACTTTTATCTGTAATAGTCTCACATAAAGTATTGAAATATTCATTTATTAATGCACGTGAAGGTACAACTACGACAATATCGTTTTTTAAACTTTTAATTAAATGACGAAATACATATGATTTTCCTGTACTTGTGGGAGCTGAAAAACTAAAACATTTATTTTCTTCTATCTCACTTTCCATATTTGCCTGAACAGGAGTATAACTATTATTAAAGGTTTCTTCTATATGTTTTTCGTACATACCAAAAACAATTTCTGGAAAGAATTCTGTTTTTATTTTCTTATAGTATACTCCCATATATTTTAAAATTCTGTTCTTCCATTTTTCAAACTCTTGCGGCTGATAAATTGATAAATAACATAGTATTTCCATACTAGTGCCATCAATTGGTCCATTTTCATAAATATCATGTATGACATATTGTATTATCTTTGATATATCATCCCCATTTTTTATTTTCTTAATTAAATCATTCATACATTCACCGCCAAAAAAATAACCTCTTTATTGATTGCAATATTCTTATAATGTTTGTTACTGACAATTCCATTTATTATCATATCTGATGCTGTCCCCTTAGCAGCAAACGCAACAGCATATGCTTTATCTCCCTTATCTGCTAACTGCAATGATTCTTCTTCAAAGAATTTATCTATATCGTTTAAATCTGATACATCCTGACCTTCTCTTATAAATCTATCTACTTGTTCCATCCCAATACCATAAGCATTTCTGCTTGAACTATATTTAGCTTCTCCAAAAATAATAACCTTGTCTTTATTTGCAGAATAAAAATCAAATCCCGGATTACCTGATACTTGTTCTTTAAATAATTCTGCTAAAGGAATGTCAAGATATTTTAATTCAGCTACTAATGCTTCTCTTGCCAATTCAGAAACAACATACTCCCCCGAGTCCTCTGTTATCTTGTCTCCATCATCTTTCAATATTTTACTTGCTAAATACTCCGCAGTATCTTCCGCTCGTTTCAAAAAGCTATTACGAATATATGACTGATCAAACTTGGTAATCCACGACAAATCAGAAAGTGCTGTTATAATATCTCGTATTGTTATTGAGAAATCTTCTGGTTCTATTCTTATATATGTAATGCTATTGTAATTCTTAACATCTATCTTTTTGCATTCCAAAACTTTCAAAACGTGCAACCTCCAATCTTCAGTACAAACATTCTACAGCTATATAATAAAATTCTGCATCTCTTCTTCGATTTTTATTATTTATCACTCTACTTGTATTACATATGCATCCTTCATAATACAACAGTCCTTTAATTTTACTGTATGTTCTCCCCAAATTCTAAAACACAGGCAAAGTCTACTATGTTTTAGACAGAAATTTTCAAATTCAAAATTGTCTCTTCCACAACCTTCACACACTCATCTGTATGTTTCTTTATATCTTCACCCCAGAACCGGATTACAGTCCAGCCCTCAAAGTCCAATTTCTTATTTATCTCATCATCCCGCTCTTTGTTACGGGATATCTTGCTAATCCAGTACTCACTATTGTTACTCTTTTCAAGTCTCTTTTTTAAAGTATCCCAATCTTTTCCATGAAAGAATTCTCCATCACAAAAAATAGCTATCTTATACTTTGTCAGCACGATATCTGGACTTCCCGAAAGTTTTTTATAATTTTTGCGATACCGATATCCTTTGTTCCATAAAGCCTTTCTTAATATAACTTCTATTTTGGTATCCTTCCCATGAATATTTTTCATATTTTTATGCCGCTGTTCTTTTGTTAAATCATCTGCCACAAAATCACCTCAACAATCTGTTTTTCCCAAACTTTTCCAGTTCTTTTCTCATTTACTTTTTATCTGGCATTTATTCTTTAACTGTACATTAGCTGCACGCTATAAATACACATCTCTAACAAGTTCCATTATTTTATCTGTCAGCATATCAAGCGACTTTCCATCCGTCATAGGTTTAATATCTGATTTACTTTCAATGCATTTTTTAAGTACTACTTTAAGTACTTTTTCATCTCTAAGCTCCACTTCTGATAAATCTTTTATAATTTTTTCTATCTCAATAGAGGCATCCGCAATCTGACTGCAACGATTATAAGAATCGCCCATATCCTCTGCCACCATACTTTCATGGCCTTCTTTTTCATATGGATTAAATCCATAAAAAGCATTACTTGCAACGGGGCATATAGCATCATATATAATTTTTGCACCTAATTCTCTTTTTATCTGTTTTGGATATATAAGCCTGCCTCTATCCGATTTCATTTCAAGTTTCTTTTCAGCCAATTTACTGGCAGTTGTGATTCTCGTAAGATATGCCATCATCCTATTTGCAAAGTTTTGACTATCTACTTCATGTCGTCCAATTACTGGAATATATTTGTCCATCTCATTTTCACTAACTATATGATCTGCTAAATATAAAGAATACATTTCTGATGCACAAAGCTTTACAACTGCTACATTCTCTAGTTTTTTATCTCCAATTTGATGAAGCATATCCATCTGCACCCATCCATATTCTTTATCCCCAGATTCATCAGGACAAAAAAACATATTCTGCACATATTTGTATCCTTGCTTTGCTATAAAATCATCGTACGCAAGCTGATATAAATACTGCTTTGTAACATCTGCCACTCCAGGCTGTCCTATAACTTTGTATTCTGACGCATGCTTATGAAAATTAATGTTATAATACTTTGCATCATATATGCCAAAACAATATTCTCCACTTTCACCACACTCATAAATACTAATCAAATCTGGTCTTAGTGTATCTGACTTTTCATCACTAATATTATCTGAAGTCTTATGCCATACTGGTCTATCAATTATTTCTATTAAAGTACTATCTTTACTTTCTTTATAATCATCACAAACTCCAAGTGGCAGCTCTGATAATTTTACATTTAAAACATTTCCAAAATTCTGTGCACATACTTTTTCCCATACTAAGTTAAAGCTTTTGGTACCATATATGCTAAAACTATCAATGTTATTAAAGCTTGCTTTTTGTGCAATATACGCATACATTGCCTTCAACACTAGTTGTTTTCTTGTGTTATACTGCACATTAAGTTCATTTTGTATCCTATATAAAATATAATCTTCATCGCCCAAATCTTCCAGTTGTTCTTCCGACAGCTCTACTGTCACAATATTAAACAACTCCGGCAGATCGGATTCTTCAAGTTCCTTTGAAAATTTAGTCAATATACATGCATGTAAGCGTCTGATAAAATCATATTCATCTGAAGTTCGCTTTTTTGTCTGTAATTCAGTATAATATGGCCTGTTATTTGATATATATGAAAATGTTTCATTGATTGTTCTATCCCACAGTATTTCTCCTGTGCCATTAGTCTCAACAATCTCAACGTCATTAGCATATATTCCATTATCATAATAATCCTGCAGCAAATACAGCATTACTGACAATAAGTTAAACGATCCTCCATCATCACTTTCATTATACAGTTTTATTACCTGCTCTTTTGAATTATATTTTTCCAAAACACGCATAATCTGCTTCATCTGTACTATTGGACTACCACAAGAATTAATATATTTAGGATAACACTTTAATACCCGTCCATATACAACAATTACTCCAACAAATGAAAACACATAATATAATTCCCGCTCTCCACTTTCGATATCTGTTACTCTGATATCTTCCTCAACTAAGTCAGAGAGCATACTTTGCCTATCACTTTTTTTTACATTTTTAACAATTCCATACTCTTTTAACTTTCTTATAATCTGCACTGTTTCATCAGCAGTGCATTCAAATATTTTTCTAAGTTCATCTTGAGTATACCGCTTCTGCTCTTTGACATATTTAGAAATCATCCAGTAACATTCCCTTCTCATTCTAATTCACTCAAATATTCTTTCTTGATTTTGTCTCGGATTTCTTTACAGAAAATATCTATGCCTCTTTTATCAAATTCCTCGCAAATCGTTGAATATTGGTTTCTTATATCCTCATCACAACCTCCAAACAACATATGCCTTCTCTGCTTTGCTGCATCTTCAAATAAGTACATAATAATTTTACTCTTAAAAGTTTCTCTAAACGCATCTTCATTCTCTAAAATGCTTTTAGATACAAAAAATGGTCCCATAAGCTTGTCTTCATTTATCTTATAATCTCTAGAAGCAAGTGTTGTATTTATAGCCTTCCTAAGCTCATTCCAGTCAACTCTGTATGGCACCTGTGCTTTATCACACACTAAATATGTATCTTTAATCTTTTCTTCCTTATGGTTAATACCTATATATTCAAAGTTCCATCTTCTTTTAAATGCTGTATCCATTGGAAATACGCCCTGATCAGCACTATTCATAGTTGACCAGATATACATATTATCTGGTATCTTTATTTCATCATACTGCTCTGGCCTTCCACCAAGTTCTTTTGCCAAATATGCCTTTATATCTTCAGAAGGTTTAACTGGATATTGGCTTGCATTTCTATCGTCGCGATCTAAAAGCTGAAATACCTCTCCAAATACAGCTGCAACATTTGCTCTATTAATTTCCTCTATAAGAAGCAGAAATGGTTTTACATCTTCCTTATTCTCTGACTGTCCATTTTCTATTGCTTTTACATATGTCCTCATAAATGGTCCAGGAACATACTCATATGATATTCCATTTTTTGTAGGTACTGGCTTATATGTTCCAACAAAATTAGCATATGAATAATCTGGATGGAATGTAACTCTTTCGTACTCTCCACCTTCTGAAATGAGATCCTTCTGCTCATCATTCAGCTTGAAACTTTTTCCTGTTCCTGGTGCTCCAAATACAATTCTATTGTGTGCATATACAGTCCCCGTATCCTTATTTTTGCGTGAACACCCTGTATAATAATCAGGTTCAATATATGGCTTAGATTCCATTTCTTCCTCCTCATAGCCTTCATTCTCTATGCTCATTTCTTCCTGAATAGAATTTACTGCATCCTCTTTGCTTTCTCCAAATTTTACAGATGTTGGTATCATTACAGTAACTGCTCCAAGCACCCTGTCCATAAACTCTCTGTCAAAAATTCCTTTAAATTTTTCAAGCATTTCTGGGAATTCATCAAGTACTGCACGTATAACAGCAACAGCCTTTATCATATCCAAAGTACTTAATGCCTGTGACGGATCTCTTGATAACTCTGGTCCTATATATGGAGCATCGTATGCGTCTCTATAACTTAAAAAATCTTCTCTTTTAAATGGCTTATCAAAAACGCAGTCAACTTCTATATCAAACTTAAAGTACTTTTCTTTACCATTATATCCAAAATCATATGGCTCTTTAATAACATGTGCTACTCCTATAAACCCTGGTACCCAATCCACTTCTGCTTTTCCTGTATCCCCTCCTAATGTAACAAATACAGTTTTTCCTATATTTAATTCCTCTTTCAGCGTATAAACCCCATCCACTGTTATATATTTATTACCATTTAGAATGTTATGTACTGTTTTTGTGAAACCACATTTCATAGATACAAATGTTGGTTCCTCATACTCATATCTATGAATAATCTCCGCTACAGCTTTTTCCAATTGATCTGCAGAATAATCCTTATATAAATCAAATACTTCCTGATATGCTATACCTCGTCTTTTTAAATCTCTACTCTCTCCCCAGCCTTTTCTTCCATTACCAGTAAAATAAGAATCAAAAGTATCCTTTGCATACCTATATGTTGATTTTTTTATTCCGAATCTCTTTTCTAACACTTCCCAATCATGCATCCGCTGCTTATACCTTACATCTGTTTTGGGAAGCATAGCATAATACATGCAGACTAACGCCTGTTTTTGTGAATCATTTAAAATATCAATATTGACCTTCTGCTCCATATTGTTTACTCCTTAATGCCAGAATTAGTATTCCAAAGTATATATACCATCTTCATACCTTTTAAACAAAACTTTTGTTTTACCATATTGTTCTAACATCTGTTTTGTAATATATGTACCATCCGGCACTCCAAGTTTATGCCTTATCCATTCTCCTATTATCGCATTACTTTCTGGAGTTTCTAATGCCTTTCCCTTTGCTTGTGCCTGTCTCATATAAAAAGCATCATATTCCTTTGTTACAACCTTAAACACTGGATATGTTCCATCAGCATTTACATCTGGGAAAAATCCATCTTTATGATCTGCCACATTATATGGAATATACGCCTGGTTTCTATTTCTCTTATAGCCATTTTTACGTATTCCCCAATTTACGCCAGAACCATATCCAGTATCGCTGCCATCAGCTTTTAGTAAAGATACTTCTAATGTATCTACCGGCTCAATAGCCCGATAATTCTCCCAAGATAAATTTTCCAAATTAGTATCTGCAATATCATCTTCTACATTTTTCTTGCTAGAAAATGAAACTTTATCTTTTATCTGACCATCAAAGCAATTTATTGTATCAGGCAATAAACTGTTGAAGTAATGGTTTGCCTCTTTAGGATTACATGCATCCATACATTCTCTTCTTACAAAAAATGCATTCATCGTGTAATTCGCGGAACCATTAAATGCCTCTACTGCTTTTCTTCCTTTGCACCATACATATACCTTGGAATGTACCTGTTTTCCCTCTACGACATATCTGCATGATATCTGTGGCATGCCAGACACGCTGTTCAGCCTCTTTATAAGTGAACATATTTTGTCATGTTTTTTCTGTGTAAGTCCTGCACCTTTTGTCATTCCTAATATGATGTCAACTTTTATTCCAGAAACATACTCTTTATTTCTGCCATCAAATAATTTTATCAGATGACTTGATATTCTCTCTACATCCGTAAATGCTGTAACTATTTTTAAATGGTTACATGCTTCACCTTCTTTTCGTGCTGGTGTAAATAAAATTTTATCTTCAAAATCCTCAGTATACATACCTTACTCCTTTATGCTTGGTTCTACACTTTCATAATCGATTCCTGCAAATGTCTTTAAAATAGCTTCAAATATAATTTTTGCTCCTTTTGCAGGTACTGCCATGCCTATTTGCTTTCTGACAGACTCTTTAGAACCCTCAAAAATATAATTATCAGGAAATGTCTGTAATCTTGCCCTCTCTCTATTAGTCAATGCTCTTGGCTCCGAATAATGATACATATGCGTTCCACCACCACCAGAACCAGTTACTGTATATGCAGGTTTATCTGGATCTAGCCTCTTATAAATCTGACTTATCTTTGCCCCTTTCACTTTAAGCTGCAATTCTTCTGGCAAATCCGCAGTAAACGCATTTTCTCCCGGTTTAATATATTTCAATCGTTTTACAACTATTTCGGATTGCTTTGTTAACTCGTTATTATAAGCTTCTTTTCCGATTGGAGGATTCTCTATTGCATTCTTACAAGTAACATCAACATTTTTATATGGTTTTGGACTAGGTATTTTAAATTCATATGGCAGATCCTCCCTGATACCGACAATTATCACCCTATGTCTTGCCTGCGGCACCCCATATTCCTCAAATTTATATAAATTAGGATATATTCTATATCCAGCATTCTTCAAATCTTCCTGTATCTTCTGAAATGCCTTTCCATCATTAGCACTCTTTAATCCGCCAACATTTTCTGCTAAAAACCACAAAGGCTCATATTTCTTTAATACTTTTACCCCATATGTATATAACGGACCATATACACCATCAAATCCCTTTTGCTCACCTACAACAGAAAAATCATTGCAAGGGAATCCAAAAGCCAATGCATCTATATCTCCAAGACTGTCAATATCAAGTTTTCTTACATCACCACAAATAACACTATCGCCATCATCTGGGCAGATATTTCTCGTATATGTATTACATGTGTCTTTATCATAATCATTTGCCCATTTATGAATAATCTTATAATCTGAATCTTCAATCTTCGCTGTCGTTGCTCCCAGTGCCAATCCGCCAGGACCACAAAATAATTCTCCAAGTTTAAATTCTTTTACAATATTCTTCATCAAACTTTATCTCCATTTGCTAATATAAATTCTCTGTTAAATTCGACACCCAATACATCTGCAATTTTCTCTAAATCTTCTACTGTAAAACTTTCTCTTTTCATTTTCGAATTAAAGCTTTGTGGCGATTTTCCCAGCCGCCTTGCCAGTTCTGCTTCACTTACACCACATCTCACACACAATACTTTTATTTGTTCTGATATTGTCATGCACCAATCCTCCTGCTTACTATCTATTTTTATATTATAAACATATTTTTTGATGATGTCAAAATAATTCTTAAGCATATATTTTTTATAAATTGCTGGGGGGTGAAATGTAGAGCGAGAGTCCCGTTTGTAACCCAAGAGTCTCTCTTTGTAAATGAAAATCTCATTTTGTAAACGAGATTCCCGCTTTGTAAACGAAAATCCCGTTTTGTAAGTGAATTTCCCAGATTTTCATTTGTACATTGACATGTTATAATACGTTCAGCAATAAATTTGCACACGACAATAAGGAATCAATTCCCGCTCGAAATTTTTGTATTCGGAGAATCTATCCCTGTTTTGAAGTTATTCTGCTGTCATTGTTCTGGCGGCACTTTGCAAATTTATCTGTTACTTTTTGAGAAGTTTAGGCTTTAAGATGATGTTTTCGACGGCAACCGGTTTACACCCAAGTTTCTTAAGTATATCTTCTCCGTAATAAAAGCTGAACGTTTCGTATGGACTACGGTTGTTCAGCTTTTTCCTTTTATAGGAATTGATATGATCCATCATCAGAAAAATATCTTTCTGTGTAAGATCATCAAAGCTGCTTCCTTTTGGCAGAATGCGGCGAATCAATTCATGGTTCACTTCGCAGGCTCCTTTTTGATAAGGAGCACTTGGATCGCAGTAAAATACATTCGTCCTGTTGCATGGAATCGCATCACGTTTTTCGATCACTTTTGGATTTGAAAACTCACTTCCGTTGTCTGTGATAATAACTGGGAATAAACGCGAAAAATCTTTGCTTCCAAGTACTTTATCCAGCAGATTTATAATCTGTATGACAGATGCTGAGATATTTGAATCTCTCAAAAATGCAAGCATTAAACTGGTTTCAACGAAATGTATGGTAAGCAAACATTTGCCTCCCACACGTCCGATAACACTGTCCATCTGTATAACAGTAGACTCCGGATTACTTTCAAGAAACTTCTGGAAATCGCTATAGTTTCTACCAATACGACATCCTCTGTCTACCTTGAACTCAGGCTGTTTGTAACGAGGACGATATTTCACCTTACGAGGCAGGTCGATGTTCCGTATATCAAAAAGCTGGGCATCAACATAATTATACAATGTTGTTAACTTCAACAAAACTTGTTATAATTAACCCAAAGCCAATCAAAAGGAGGAACTTAAAATGTCGCTAGCAAACAACTCTTATATCGTCGAAATTAAAGAAGCTCATATTATGTGGGGAGAATATCACCCTAGCAGGCATTCCCATTCACGCAGGGAAATATATGGTGAAGGCTATATTCAAATTCCTTCTGATGTTGCATACAAATTTAATATTTTTAATTCCAATAACCCTTTCGGCATAAGTGCCAGATACTATTGCACTTCTTACGACTCTTACTATGATGGTTGGTTATTAGCTCAAGGAAATCAATCCAATCCAATTTATGCAAAGCAATTCGCAGAAGAGGGAAATTTAAAAGGAATTGGTGATTGGTATGACTATGTTGGTGCTACTGCTGGTGACTATGTCAAAGTTGTGTTTACATCCCAAAACTATATCATAATAGAACACAGCATTGATAGATTCAGTTTTCACATCTAAATCTTGTACCTTAATAACAATTCATGATATCGACGACTCAGCAACCGTCGATATCATGAATAGAAATCCGATTCAAATATATACTATTTCTTTTACAACGATTTCTTCCGCTGCACTCCGTGTATTATTCATAAGCCTTACCCACTTCAATTGATCACTTGCTTTAATTCTTCTGTTATTCCTTTACCGACTTTCATCTGCTCCACAAGAAGCTCCATTCTCTCATAACATTCCTCATCAACATCATGCAGGTACTCATTTAACTTTCCTTCCATGAGAAAGGTTCCTTCACAGGAAATCAGCGATATGCTTCTCGCCGAATTAAAAGAAATGGAAAAAGAAGAAAAGAAAGAAACGAAACGCAAGAAGAAAAAATAAGCATGAAAAACCTTACCAATTTTCAGTTGTCATATCTGAAAATCAGTAAGGTTTTCTTATGCTCATAAAGTAATCTTATTCATTGAATAGGGAAAATCTGTTGCCAAATAGTTGCCAATGTTTAAACAAATATGTTTGTAAACCGCATAAATACTGGGGTCTTTTAGTGTTTCTCCTTATTCAAACTCGCAAATAAAATCTTGTCACTATACTTTTTAGTATTGGTATTATGGTTCTATTTGGTTTTATATGTGTTCAACTGTCCTAAATCCATAGGCTGTACTGAACAGTGTTATCAAATTGTTATCACATCTCTGTTATCAATCAAAGATTCTCGTAATATCCTGATATCGGTTAACTACACGATAAATCTCTACATATTCATTACCAATCTTGTAGATAATTACATAATCTTCCCATATCGCATATTTATAATCTGTCCGAAAGCTGACCCGTTTGGATAAATCCGACCCCATTCCCGGAAACATCTGAAGATTTTCAAATTTACCATAAATCTCTTTTATCGTCTTTGCAGCATATTCTTCATTATCCTCAGCAATGTAATCTCGGATATTTTTCAAATCCTTTGCAACAATCGGATTGATCCGCAATTTTAACATCTTATTCCCCCACAAGTGCTTTTAATTCATCCAAATCCAGCCAGCCTTCTCCGTCTTTCACTGCTTCTTCGGCTTCCTGCAGCTTCATCAGAAGCTTTTTCTCTGCCCGGTCACGCTCATAATCTTCAATATCCATGACAACGAAACGTCCTCTGCCATTCTTGGTCAGATATACTGGTTCTCCTTTGTGACAGTTCTTCAGGACTTCGTTATAATTTCTCAAATCAGATACTGGTAAAATATTTGCCATATTCTTTCAGCTCCTTCCTTTGATTTCAAATTGTTTCTTCTACTTCTATTATACACAAAAAGCTGTAAAATTCAACGTGAATTTTTACAGCTTCTTTTATTATAACCAGCTTCAATTTTATTCTATAAACTGGAATTTACCTTCTGCTCATATAAAATATATCAATAGCTTTACTTGCAAACTCTGCTGTGCCAACTCCTCCAACATCATCAATATTTTCCGTAAGTTCTCCTCCACCGGCATACATTCTTCCAAGACCGCATAAAATCTTATCAGAACATGTATAAAAATGATCTGTAATGTAATCCTGAAGTTTCCTTACCTGCAACTGCACCTGTTCATCTTCTGGATCCATTTCTTTCATTTGTCCAAACTCAACAAATAATTGCATAAACTCATTTGCAACAGTAGCTTCATCGTCTTTCGTCCAGTTCTTTGTTTTCTCTTCAAACTCCTTATACTCAGAGGTTTGTCCCCATTGTTCTTTTGCTCGTTTAGAATACTCATCAATCTTTGTTGTATCAAATACTTTAAAATCCATATATTTCACTCCTATTCCTTTTATTCCTCGAGCGAAACTAATAAGATTTTCAAGATGCTCTTTTTTCATAGTTAGCAATTCAATCTGCTGCTCTAATGCTTTGTTCCTGTCAAAGTTAGGGGCATCAATTATCTTTTTAATCTCCTTAAGCGGAAATTCCAATTCTTTAAACAGTAAAATTTGTTGCAGCCTTTCCAAGGATGTATCGTCATACAACCTATAACCTGACTCTGTATATTCAATAGGTTTTAAGAGACCAATGGTATCATAATACTGCAGAGTGCGTATACTCACTCCTGTTAATTTACTTACCTCATTCACTGTCATCATTGTCATTTCCTCCTCTCGATAAACATATCGTAAACTATTACGTTGCGTAGGAGTCAATAGTTTTTCAAAGAAATTTTCAAAATTAACAGCTTGATAAATCCCGATTTTCTTAATTCTCCAAACTTGAAGTTATAGTGCAATCTTTTTCCATTTTCTAATCTTGGTTCTAAAGGTTCCGAACGGAGCAACTGTATTAACATGTATGAATTTGTATACTTCCCAGACAGCTGTTTTAGTTGCTTCGTCAGCCCATTTTCTCATATGTGGTTTAAATAATTCTTCATCACTCAGAGAATCAATCATTGCATAAATAGAGTTGATATTCTCATTCAATCTGTCTTTCAATTCTTGCAGTGACAGCTGAGCATATGTATCTGTGAACCATTGATATAATTCGCCAAGCTGATTCCACTTAAAATTATCCGAAGGAGTTTTGACAGGAATACCCTTTCTTTCGTCTGATTCCCATTTAATAACAAGAGTTGTCCAGCCAACCTGATAAGCAAGATTTTCTGCCGGAGTTCGATCGATCTCATCAATTCTCTTATCTTTTAAATGCTCCGGAATATCATTAAATTCTGAAATATATTTTGCAAAGCTTTTATTTATCTCGTTTTTTAGTTGGTCTTTATTCTCATATGTTCTGAATAGTCT
>ERZ1023619.167-NODE-167-length-17670-cov-93.946182_pt1 | contig 17670 bp, 4 predicted proteins | sample MGYA00380329_ERZ1023619 | MGnify/ENA primary metagenome ERZ1023619 (study PRJEB33179, sample SAMN07448976) | human gut metagenome | biome: Human-gut; feature: Human associated habitat; material: Faeces | host: Homo sapiens | place: India: Bhopal | collected...
AAAGAGGATGCCACCGCAGTTACCACCCCATATATCTCAGACCTCTGGCTGTCAGACAACCAGAACTTCGAAAACAGGAAATACGGGGCATGCGTAAAACTCACCTTTGCTCCTATTATCACAAAGGTAAGATTCAAATTCAATTATCTGAAAGATACCAAAATCTCTATCACCGATATTGTTTTCAAAAATATAAACGATGAACATTCACCTACAAAGGGAAATATCATCGTCAGCTACCCTATTACAGGAACAGGAACCAAAGCTTCCTATAAATGGGTAACTACAGAAACAGGAACTGAGCCCATCAAATTCACCATTCCTTACGAGGAAGATGCTGATTTGAATCATCAGGCTACAGAAAGAAAGAAATGGTATTACGTTCCACCATTGGGAGACAGTGACACACCGCAGGGCGCTTACATCATCAGCGCCACCATAGACGGAAAGAAATCTACAGCCACCATTCCGGCAGAATATATGCAATGGAAGGCAGGCTACCAATATACATACATCTTTAAAATAACAGTAGCAGGACCCAACATTGCCTTCACCAATATGCAGGTGGAGAAATGGGTGGAAACTCCTATTAAAAATAATGGCGGTACCGAAGACTGGTAACGCCCCACATGACTCATTATGAAGAATAAAAAACTGATGATACTCCTCTTTGCCTTCCTCGCAAGTCTCACTGCCTGCGAAAGCAACGACCTGCCTATCCAGCACGCCGACAGTTACCGATATATCACCTTTGCTGCACGAACACAAAAGATGACGACACGTGCGGATGACAGATATGAAAGCTATGATCCGGTTCTGCGAATGCACCCACAAAACATGGGTGTCTTCGGCTATTACAACTTTGCCACTCATAGCTTTGAAACCACTGGTACAGAGACAGGAGGCAAAAACCACGCCATCTTCGACAATATCCGGGTAGATTACAATACATTGACCAAGACCTGGAGCCCAAAGGAAGAAAAGCGATGGGATGCTTACCCAGACAGCAACTTCGACTTCTTCGGATATATGCCGCATTCTGAATCAGCAACCCTCAGTAAGCCATCGGCAACGGAAAGCACCTATCTCCTGACGATTCCTTTCTCCATGCCAACCATAAATGGCACCCCATCCCCTATCCTTGCTCAGAAAGATTTAGGACAGGCGCCAATCATCTGCGCCAAACCGGAGCATAAGGGAAGTATAGCGGCAGGAGGTTCGGATGCAACCTTTGGACGAGTAGTTACTTTCCTCTTCGACCAGACGTTGACGGGCTATAACCTCAACTTCCAACTGGACCAGAAGATGAATGCCATCCGCTACTTCCGCATCAAGGGAGTCAAGATTTACGGCAAAGGTCTGGCAACGGGAGGCTACGTAAGCCGCAGCTATACCTGGAGTAACTATGAATGGACGGCAAAAGCCATCCAATGGAGCAAACTGAACAAGGTAATTATAACGGAAGAAAACGCCATCAAGCTGGCAAAGGATAAAAATTCAGAAACCCCATTTACTCCGGTAGCCAACGAATCTATGGATATTGACGACAGTAAGTATCACCGTTGGGGCACCACCTTCTATGCCATCGCCGATGCCTCTTTCGTACCCACCATTGCCGTCACCTACGATGTAATCCTGAAGGATGAAAAGGGAGAAACGGTTACCCGTAAGGACGTAACCTCTACCATCATCCTGGGAAATAAATATTTCGAAACACTCAATCCTGCCCAAACGGCAGCGATTTACAACATCAATATACTCATCCAGCCAAGATACCTCTATGTACTGGCTGACCAGGATGCCTATACGGGTCATCTCCTGATACAGTAATAACAGAATACCCTCATGACCTATACCACGAAGAAACATAAGAACAAAGAAAAAAGAATCGCTTATAAATGAAGACTCATGAAAAAGCAACAAGATAACAATACACAAAACAAAAAATTCAGAATACTTCTTGGCATTCTGACCCTATGGCTCATGTGTGGACAAACCTTATGGGCTCAGACAACAAACAAATATTCCATAGATATCTATGCCGATAGCTATGCAGGGGGTGATGGAAGCAAGACCAATCCATACGAGATTGCTACGGCAGAACAGCTCGCCAAACTGGCAAGTGATGTGAACAACGGAAACACACCGCAGGCTTTCCTTGGCAAATACTTTAAGCTTACTGCCGATATCGACCTGAGTGGCGGTATCTGGAAGCCAATCGGTAAATACTATAACGACGGCAATGGCAAAAACCGTTTGTTTTTCGGAAAGTTTGATGGCAATGGTCATGTCATCAAAAATATGCATATACAATGGGAAGATGCCGATGACAATGCCAAGAGTGTATGGGGACTTTTCTCAACACTCCAAGGTGAAAGCAGCACTAACCTTACTACCGTAACAAACCTCATCATCGAGAATGCTACGGTAGAAAAGAAGCGAGACTTCTCACCTATTGGTCCCGGTTATAACGTGGGTGTAGTAGCTGGTGAGATATACGGCAATACAGAACTCAGCAACATCATTATCCGTGGCTCTGAAATTACGGATAACGACGAAACATACGAGATAAACAGGGAAACAAAGATTGGCGGTATAGCAGGAAATGTACAGACCGACAGTAAGAATGAAACTTTCAGAATCTTCAACATAGCAGCTGATACAAAGATAAATATGCTGAAGAAAGCAAGCGTGTTTAACCCTCAGTTCTACATAGCCCAAGGTTTCGGTCGCTTCAGCTATGACATGAATGGAGGAGGTAACTCCATACAGCCTACCAACATCTATCTCTTTGGCAATGGGCTTTACATCGAAAATACAAGTACCAAGATCAACAAAGGTGGCATCACTGCCAATTGCCAAAACGAAGGTAATGCCAATAAATATGCTTCTACCTGGTATTACACCCAGTACGTAGATGGTGGAAAGAACCTGGGAACGCAGAAGAAAGTTGATGAGTTTGCAACAACATTTGCAAGCCAGAACAACCAGTATATATCAACCAACAACTTTCAAGACAAGCTCAACTGGAGCTATACTTCTGGTACAGGCTTTAACTTCGGTTCAACAAAACTGACAGTGAAGCGTGGCTATAATACTATCATCACAGCAGAAACTATTGAAGGTAATGCAGGAAACGAGAAATATTTCTGGTATACATCTACAGACAAGAAGAATTGGACTCTACAGAACGAGAACAATCCATATAACAATTTCAGCATCTCGCTCACAGACTTCGACCAGTATGTTTATGCAGAATTGCAAGATGGCAGTTCGCAATCGGGAGTGGCAAAGATTGAAGCAAGAAAAGTGGATGCTGTGATGAAGCACAAAGAGAATACAATCTACATTGACATAAACAATAATATTTGGGACAACAACGATAATCTTGATATCAAATATTCGTGGGTAAAGAATGATGATGTAGAAGTAGGCACAGAGCCTACTTTCGACAAGTCATCTCTTGGCTCTACCGACAAGCTGAGCTGTCATGTGATAGTAACAACCAAAGACGGAGTTGAGCTATTAAACAAATGGTTGGTTTATACCAAGAGCGTGGTATATCTATGCCCTGCTGGTGCTACTGGAACAACAGCTGAAGGAAAGACTATATCATACAATGCCGGAGACGACAGTAATGACGGTCAAACTCCTGAGACTGCTGTAAGGACATGGAAGGGCGCATATTCCAAGTTGGAAAAGCAAGGATCATGGGACGACAACACCATCGTGCTGATGGGAATGAGTGACAAAGATGTTACCAACAACGGTAACGACGGCTTCACATCTGTAACATTCAATACAAGTTCTGAATGGGAGAATAAGAAGAGTACCTCTCCTTTCTTCAAGAATACGACCATAACGGGTAGTTGGGATGGCGTTAACTACAAGGGTATAATTGAGATGTATGGTGGTCATGATCGGAACCATAGTTTACCGATTTATGGAGATACCCGTTTCCAATATCTCACCTTCAATCGCAATAATAATAATGAAAATTACGATATTCTGTACTGCCAATTCTACAATCTGGAGATGGGCGAAGGCATACAGATGACAAACTATAAAAATATGTTCTCAGGTGATGGTACTATCAAGGGAGCATTCTCTACATCTTTCCAGATTTTTGGTGGTTTCATGGATGATAATCGCTTTTCACCATTATCAACAGAAGGCAACCTCAAGAAGATGGATGATGCTCTACCACATGGACGTGAAGGCTTCAAGATAAAGATCAAATCGGGACACTACTCTTCAATTTGTGTTGGTGGACGACAGACTGTGGAAAACAGAAATGGTGTGATGGGTAGCCCTAACATGCCTATTAAGTGTACTATTGATGTAGATATTGATCGTAAATTCAATAATAATCACAATGAAAACAATTCTACCCTTGACGTTGCCATAGTTCTTGCAGGCAACCATGAGGGAGCTATGGTTGGCGATGTAGACATCATCATCAAAAGTGGAAAGATAGGACGTGTGGTTAATGGTTCTTTGGGTGCAAGACGAGAAACAATAAATAACAATGTACATTACAATGCACCTTACAACACCTATATGGGACGCGCCAACATCTTGATAGACCCGGCACAATCAGAAAGTAACAATAAGAATACGGATGTCAATAGCCGTGTAGAGATTACAGAGATTTACGGTGGTAGTACAGGACGTGGTTTTCAGGATCGTGAATGGGTAGAGAATCCTTTCTATGGCTATAGCTCCATTACCATCAAGGGTGGTACCTTCCTGATTCCAACAAATTGTAAATCAGAAGAAATCTTCAGCGGTATCTATGGTGCAGGAGCAGGTGGTATGAATGGTATCGGAGATGATACAAATCATACAACGGACGAACGTATCCCTTACTGGACAAACAGCAGTACGAAATCTGTCATGGCTTTTGGCAACTATGATGCAGCAAAAGCTAATCTTTGTATGTATAATTGCTACAATGCTGACACACATACATATACCGAGGTAGACCCACGACTGACCCATAACAAAATAATCATAGAAGGAGGTATCTTCGGTTCTGAAACAAGAAAGATTGACGGAATCTATGCCGGAGGTAGCGGATATATGAGTTCTGACCTTTGGACTACAAATGGAAAACCAAGTAAGGATGGTGGAAACATATACGGAAAAGCAGGAGAAACCGTAGCATCACTTACCATCAATGGTGGAGAATTCTATTGCAAAAACGGCATCTTCGCTGGTGGACGTGGAACTGATTATTTCTATTCTTTAGACCAAAAGGGTGGTAATGCTGATGATTATACAGAACTCGGCAAAATATACGGCAACGTAGAACTGACCATCAATGGCGGTATCTTCCATTGCCCTGTATTCGGTGGTGGATATGGTGTGGCTGATGCCAAACGGCTCAACTCCTCAGACATCAACACCCTTAATAACATGGCACGCCTCTATGGCTCGTCTACAGTTAAGATTAATGGTGGTACCTTCTTTGAGAATATCTATGGCGGTGGTGACATGGCTGTAGTAGAGCAAGGCACCAACATAGCCATCAGCGACAATGCCGACATCAGAGGGGATGTGTTTGCCGGCGGTAATGGAAGAAAGAAACGATTGGACAACGAAAACAACATCGCTGACGATACCAAGCATCCAGAACTCGTAGGAAAGGTACTTGGCGGCACCAACCTCAACTTCTACGGCACCTCTGCACAGGCACCATCCATCTATGGCGACATCTATGGCGGTGGAAACAGAGCACAGGTAGAGGGAGATACACATATTAATATATATGCAGCCAACTTCGCAGGAGAAATCTATGGCGGAGGAAAGGGCTTGATTACGGACAGCATCGGCAATCTGCTTGCCAAAGACCTCTATACCTATGCCGACGTAACAGGTAATACCTTTGTAAAACTGGCTCAAGACCAGGGCGCACAGACAGAAGGAGAAAACGGAAAGAAGCAGGACAACTTCTCCATCAATGTGATCTGGGACAAGAAATGGAACGGAACAAACTGGACCAAATGGAATGACAACAAGAGCGAGTTCTTCAATGACGGTCAGTTCGTCTGCCCTCATAATATCTATGGTGGCGGTAACCAAGCCTGCAACGTAACAGGAAAGGCTACCCTTACCATCCTGAAAGGTATGACCCCATTCGGACTCCTGAAAACAGCAGAATGGAAGGAAGCATACGACGACAGCGACCATCCTCACTTCGCTGTATTCGGCGGTGGCTATGGTATCAATACAACCGTGGGCAGCACCGACGTTACCGTGAACGTGAATGGCGACTACGGAATCTACAATACTGAGATAGAGGATATTTCTGTCTTCGACAACTCAAAGGGTATTCCTAACTTCACCATCCTGAGTGCTCTGGGCGGTGGATATGCTGGAAAAGTTAACGATAGTACAAAGGTAACCATTGATGGCAAGACCTTCCTGCACCGTGTATATGGCGGTGGCTTCGGTGACCCATTCTCTACAGAGAATAACGAAACGGGGCAGATTGGCGGCAACACCGAGGTATATATCCAGGGAGCCAAAATCTACGGTGACGTATTTGGTGGCGGTGCCGGTGTAGCACCTAAGTATATCAACGGCACTTACACCTACTTTACCAATGTAGCAAAGGTATTAGGAACCACCAAGGTAGAGATTTCGGGTGAAGCCAAAATATATGGCAATGTATATGGTGGCGGTGACATCGCCAACATCAAATCATACATCATCCTGACAGGAGCAGACAAGGAAGCCTATTACAAAACGAAGCCAAAGAGCGAATCAAAGCTCGACCAGACTACAGGCAAGTTCCTTAGCTATGAGGCAAAGGATTATGCCACCTTCGTCAATATCACCGGTGGCGACATCTTCGGAGAAGTATTTGGTGGTGGAAAGGGTCTCAAGAAAGCTGAAGCTCCTGAATATTATAAGGTGGGAAGAATCAACGGCAACACTCTGGTACACGTGGTGAACACGAATGCCACCTCCCTTGCCGACACCGACAGCCAGGGCAACATCGTGCCATTCATCTGGAGTAATATCTATGGCGGATGTGCCTTCGGTACCGTAAATGGAAGTACCCTGGTACATATCGAGGGCGGCAAACTGGGCCACAACATTTACGGCGGTGGATACGGAAATATCAAGATAGACCTCACCAGCAATGAAACCGAAGAGGAAGAGGAGGAAATTACCCGTAACACAGTACTGGGAAAAGTGGATAAAAACAAGGAGGGAACCTACGCCAACATCCTGGGTAGCACCAAGGTACAGATAGACGGTGGAACCTGGATATGGAACCGCAAGGCAGACATCAACGGCAACATCACCACCTGGCTGGCAGTTCAAAATAACGAAAAGATCTGCGAGAACATTGATGAGTTCAAGGAGATAACCGCTGCCATTCTGAAAGCCAAGACTGCCAATGAGATTACCAACGAAAAGGCAAAGGCTGCCATCAATCGCATCATCAGTGATAAGAATACCCAACAGTTCTATGCATTTACCAAGGGAACGATGAACTCCGGTTCCTTTAAGCGAGACCATAATATCTATGGCGGTGGAAACCGTGCCTGCTATGTGGGATTCGGACAGGACGGAAACTCTACCATTGGCAACGGTACTTCTGACAGCAACGGTCTGAGTGAGGTAATTATCAACCACTCTCCTCTTGCCGACGTCATCACCAAGGATGGCAACCAGATCAGCGTGTTCGATGAAACCTCGCTTGCCGGCTTATGCTGGTATATCAGCAGCAAGAACACAAGCGACCCGGAATTCTCCATATTCGGAGCCGGCTTCGGTGCCAACACCAAGGTGGTAAAGACCGAAGTATGTGTGCAGCCTGGTAACAAGATGAATGACGATGGCGTCATCACCGTCAACGGCATCAAATACCGCTATCTCAACCAGAATGCAGACCTCAAGACATACGTTGACTTCGAGAAGCAGATATACAATGACTTCCTGAAGGTTTCAAAGGATGACAAGAAGCTCTATTTCGGTAGTGTGACGGGCAGCAATCCGGGTGATGCCGACTTCGACCCGATGACCTTCAAGCGCTATCATGCCAGCCGCTGGGCCTGGACCCTCGGTTTGCCAGGCTTCACCTTCCAGGCTATCCACGGTGGTGGTTTCTCAGGATATGTAACAGACAGTACCTACGTAGAAACCGACTGTCAGCCTTTCTGCGAGAACATCTTTGGTGCCGGTGTTGGTGCCATGCCTATCGGTAACATCACTGCCAACCCAGGAGAAAGCTATGACTTCGGAAAGGTAGGTACCCTGTCGAGAGTATTCATCAAATCAGGCTATGTAGCACAGAATGTATATGGCGGTGGTGCCGGTATCGAATCAATCTATGACAAAAACCAGAATACATGGATTGACTTCCCGAATATGGCACGCGTCCCTAAAACGGAAGTTTACGTCTATGGCAGAAACATCAAATATAAGCAAAACCTCGGCTTGATAGCCCGTACCATGATATTGGGCAGCGTATATGGCGGTGGCGATGTTGCCAACGTGGGAAATAATGAGGATGAAGTGAAAGAACCGGATGTCTTTAACTTTGAACACCGCCAGGTACCAGCCAGATACACTTCGCTCGTCAACATCCGTGGCGGCGTTGTTTTCTCTCAGGTTTTTGCAGGAGGTAGAGGACGCCTAAAGTCTGAATGCAAGGACTATAAGAAGCTGGGTGGCATCTACGGCAATACCAGTCTGGTCATCGACCGTCCAAACATCACCTATCCATACTTCGACGAAGAAACGAAAGAGTATATCAAGCCATGGAGCGACAATGCCATGAAGCATCCAGACAATGACAAGAACAAGGATATCATGCCAGCATTCCTGGAGAGAATCTACGGCGGATGCGAAAACGGTACGGTATATGGCAATACCTTCATGAGCATCTCCGACGGACAGATAGGCCATGGTATCTATGGCGGTGGTTGGGGTAACTGCGACACCCTGACCGTGAACGGAACCGATTCCGTGAACGTGACTTCGGCAGACGTAACCGGCAATACCAATATCATGATCAATGGTGGACAGGCACTGCTCTCCTCTTACTGGAATCCGGAAACCCGTTCATGGCGACCAGCCAGCATCATTGACGGTATCATCTACTCTCCACAGTACAACCACCAGGCATTGAAGTTCAAGATTAACCACAACATCTATGCCGGTGGAAACGAAGCATGCGTGGTAGGCAAAGATGCCTATCTCACCATGGAAAAGGGATTGCTGCATGATAGTACCCAGATGGCATATGGAGTGAATAAGAAATTCTTCGAAACCATGGCATGGAAGGAGATATATAATAAGGTGGGATCCCCTCACTTCTGCGTATTCGGTGGCGGCTATGGAGAACATACCGTCATTCAGGGTGATACCCATGTGAAAATCAACATGGAAGAAAATAACAACAGAGGTCACGTAGACGATATCAAGAAGGGCGAAGAATACAGGCACTTCATGAGCGGTTTTTCCGTGATGGACATCGTGGGTGGTGGCTACTCCGGCAAGGTGGTGGGCAATACCCACGTAGAAGGATCCGGTGGTATCTTCTGTCGCCGAGTCTTTGGTGGCGGATTCTACAACTCTGTAAAATCTACCACCGTCAATATCAAGGCTATTGACTGCCATGACATCTTCGGTGGCGGTATGATGGGTGATGTCATCGATAGTACCGCAGTAAATATCGGAAATCCTTCAGCCCAAAATAGCAACAAAGCCATCTTCATCCATGGCAATGTTTACGGCGGAAACGATGTTTCGGGCTATGTTAACGTAAGCGTTAAGGATGGTGATTTTACTGACAACAACGGCTCCGGTACACATATTAATATATATGGCGGTAAGATTTACGGTAACGTGTATGGTGCCGGAAACGGTAACTACCTGTATGCACTCGACAAGAACCAGAACCAGAAGGTGACGGTGAACGAGTATTACCCTATGAACCCGGAGGATCCAAACTCAGAGACCGTTCCTCTGGTATATACCGTACCGATGAGAAAATTCATACCTTCCTACAAGGAGGCAAGCGATGCGGCTAAGATTGTGAACATCAATTCATGGCGACCACTCACCAACAAGGTGAACATCGAAATCAAGGGTAACTCTACATCTGAAAAGGTGAATATCGCCGGTGACGTTTATGGAGGAGGAAACTCTGCCACCGTACAGAAGGTGAAGAGCAAGGATAGCAAGGCTGTAGAAAAGGTAGGAAACATCCAGATCAACATTGGAAGTCATGTGAACATCGGACGTGTCTTCATGGGTTGCAACGGAGATGAACTCTTCGCCAAATCAGAGGACAATGACTTCATGAACAAGTTCCAGAAACTCAATGGAAACGTGGAGGACTATACACAGGAACTGAACCTTGCCGATACCATCGACTGGTTCTTCAATCCTTCGAACAAGGATATCGGTACCCTCTATCTCCCTACCAAGCTGGAAGACCGACCAACCGTATATCCTCACCTCATCGACCTGTATTTCCAGCCAGTGGAAACAGATATCCAGGGTGAACTGCGATGGAACGGAAACCAGACGGGTGAAGGACTGGAAGACTGTACCATCAAGACTTTCTACTGCGGAGGAAACCGTGGCAACATGAATATCTATCCAAATGCAAGCGGCAATGTAATCAATTATATCTTCCCGGAGGGACTCACCATCACCGACAAGATTGTGGGTGGCTGCAACAATGCCAACTACAACTATAAAGGACTGGTGAACCATGAGGGTGGCTATCTACTGGGACGTGCCTACTCTACCGATCCTTTCATCAAGCTTACCATCAAGAACAAGTTTGAACCAACCATCGTAAACAATGAAGCTTACCAGGGCGGTTGCGTTTATGGCGGCTGCTACAAGACGGGAACCGTGAGAGGCGACGTTACCATCGACCTTCAGAGCGATATGCTTGCCGGTAAGGAAAAGGCGAAACTGGAGAAATCGAACGATTATCTTGCCAGCAATCCAGAATATTCCAGCCTCAACGTTTACGGTGCCGGCTATGGTATGGAGAGTTATGTTTACGGCAATACCAATATCATCATGGGTAAGGATATGAAATGTTCTGAACCTAAGACAGAAGGTGGTAAGTTCCTTCCTTGCGGTGTAAACGGAGCTACAGGTGTATCAGCCAACTTCATCTATGGTGGCGGTCAGCAGGGTAATGTCATCGGTCTTACCGATGTGGATATCCTCAATGGTCACGTCTTCCGTTCGGTAACAGGCGGTTCCTATTCTGGCTATGTATATGGTTCTACCCAGGTAAAGGTGGGCTACCCTACCTACTATCAGGTAAAAGACAGGCATTCCGGCATCTATCTGCTGGACCGTACCGACAAGAACAACCTGTATATTGACCATGAGAATAAGAAAAAGGACGGAAAGATACGGCAAGACCTTGCCTCAGAAACCATCAAGCAGAGCATCAGACTCATCAGTGGTGACAAGGTTTCGCAGGCTGTTTATGCTTCCATCATCGGCAAGCAGGGAGTTACGGACTTCGTGAAGAAGAATGATTTTGATGCATTCACTACAGCCCCGGCTTCACCACTTACATGGAACGACATCAATATCAAGATTGGAGAAGCTATCTATGGTGGCGGTTACTCCGTGGCACAGGGTACTTCTGTCATGGCAAACGACTCTACCGTTCTGAAATTTACTCGTCAATACAATATAGACAAGGTTTTCACGGAAAGACAGGAAAAACTGTCTGATCTGCCTAATGGTACCACAACAGGATTCGGCGGTAACACCACCATCCTGGTTGCCGACAATTCTGCAACCGACTCTGACCGTGACCATATCATCATCTCCCATCAGAAAATGAAGTCGGTCGTATTACCAGCAGGTACCGACCTCTTCGGCTACTATTACATGGACAAAGACGGCAACTACCGTTACATCTCTCTCCAGGACAACTATTTCTATGGAGCCGGATATAAGAAGCCGGAACATCAGTCGGAGACCGACACGAATATATATGCCTACGACAGTGAAGGTGGCATCTTCGGAGACGGACACCAGTCGTATGCAGCCGGCTTCCGCAGTGCCGACCTGACGGGTTACGGCTTTGCAGGAACCACTATCAACAATCCGAAGATCATCAATACCTTCCAGCGTATGGACATCCTGCGACTGGAGGATAACTGCTTCAACGTACTTGGAGCACGCGACTATGCCACCAACCAAACCACCAAGACTCCTTATTCGATAGCACGAGTGGGTGAAATCCAGATGTTTGCCAAGAATATAGCCTTGAGCGACAACAAGTTGCAGGACAAATCCACAAAGCGTGCACGCAACTATATGGGTCTTGCCAACAACATCCACTACGTGGGAGCCGTAAAGTCGAATGTTCCTTTCAACGATGCCGTTAAAGAACCATGGCGCAACAATACCGGTATGGTACCTGCTGATGGCGAATTCAAAGGCAAGTCATATATGGATGTAAAACAGGATTACATCGACAAACACGACCAGAACTTCCAGAAGCGCAATGATGGTACGGCAAAGAACATGATAGGTATCGCCTCAGGCTATGCCCTCAAGATTCAGAACGTACAGGAGTTATACGATGACAGCAAGAAGAATGTCATCGACAGTATTTTCTACGGTCCTATCTACGGCGTAGTGGAGATGAACCTCATCGACGTTCGTGAAGACGAAGGTGGCGGCTATGTATATGCCGACAATGTGCATAAACGGGCAACGGCAGAGGGAGAAAGCGGACACAAGGTAGACTTCCTGGAAACCACCGGAAACTTCGTCTTCCCATACGATGCCAAGCAGAACCGCTTCGTTGTTGACGACTGCTTTCCTACCGGATTCTATGGTATGGATGATGAAGGAAAAGCAAATCCGGATGACAATATTGATGTTCACTATTGGTATGTAACAGGTTTCAACTACTATTACAATGCCCACATCACTGGCTATACCTACAAGGACAAGATGACCTTCTTCAGTGACAACAAGGACGGTCTCACCGTGCTCTCAGGACTGAAGCCAAACCAGCCTGTAACCATTCAGAGCTGGAAGATGCGCAGCGAACATCCTGAAGATAAGACTAAATACAGCTGCGACCTGGAAGAGCGCAACTATCGGCCAACCGGTACAGAAGGCAACGTGGATATGGACAATCAGGACGTATCCGGCAAATACAAGCTCAGCATCGGTGCCTCTTCTTCAGAGGAATATGATGGCAAAGGATTCGCTGCTGTATTGCCAATGAATGGAGTATTCGAAGATAAGAACTATCAGAACCGACGGCTCCCTTCCAAACTGACAGATGGCGATGCCAAGATTTCATTCCAGCTGACAGACTCTGTCAACAATACGACAACCGACTATTTCAAGAAGCATCTCTCTGAAAAATGTCTTGCCACCATTGTACTGAAGGGACGTGCATACGAAAAATATACAGATGAGACCGACAACAAGCCTATCATCAGTAAGGTGGCCTCATCCGACTTCTTCATCCGAGAAGGCAATGATTACAAACAGGTAGCAACAGGAAACAACCTATCTGCCGGCACTGATTATTATATCAAGAACGGCATTGCTGGAGAATACACCATGATATACCCTGAGAGAATCTTTAAAAAGGATTCCACTGCCGAAGATGGCTATGCTAAGGTCAGCATCACAGACGTAGTAGCAGGATCACTCAACTACTACTGTGAGGTGGAACGTATCTACACTTACACCATCTATCTTACCATAGAATATGTGCAGGGTCCTAACATCAACGGTAAGATAACTGTTGACAACTGCGCCTTGCCGGGAGAGATGGTCAGACTCAGGAAAAACCAGATATCCATTGAGGCAGACGAATCGTTCTCTGCCAACGGATACTACTGGCGCATAGGAAAGCGCAAGCAAAACGAAAAGGGAAACTGGGTATTTGAAGACGACGATACCGAATGGGACATCACCCACAAGGCTACAGGCTACGACACCTACAAGCAGGGAAGCAGCGAAGCACAAGGACTCTTCAAGGACTGCGTATATGACAAGACCAACGACTATCTGGATATTCCAGCCTACTACTTCATGAACGGATATGGCGTACAGCTGGGTATCACCATGAATGGTCTGAATAAGATCTTTACGGTGGATATGGCAGACGACAGCCAGTTTACCGTACACAACTACCACCGCATGAATCCTCATCAGAAGGGTGTGAACCTGCATCTTTCAGAGGCTATCCAGCGTACCCAGGAAGACAAGACGTTTGCCGAACCTCGCATCTATATCTCTGATGCCAGCGACCTGAAGGCATTCATCAACTTCGTGGATACCATCGGAACCGGTACGGGAAGCAAGGCGGAACGATATGGAAAGAATGCCCAATTCGTACTGCAGAACGACATCACCGTGACCAGCGACTTCGATGGAAGCAATGCTATATTTGCCGGCACTCTTCATGGAAACGGACATGTCATCATGGGTCTGGCTCAAGGCAAATCATTCCTCAAAGAGAACCGAGGCAACATCTATAACCTCGGAATGGAAAGCGGTAAGATCGCTACCGAGGGCTGTACGAATGGGGGTGCCTACCACTGCTGCTTCGAATATAACAAGGGCATACAGCCTATCGTCTATCACATGGACGGCAAGGCTGATACCCATTATAAGGCAGACGACTTCAGATACGGCAAGGTTGGCTACGACCTCAACGAATACTATCTGCGTGCCCGCTACAACAACATGAAGAATGCCCAAGACAAGGAGGCATTGAAGTACGTCTACGATTACTATGCCAACGGCGACTATCAGTATGCCCACCGCACCGATGCCATCACCGGCAACAACACGGGTATCACCTATCTGAGAAAAGGTTCAGACAGTGACCAGCCTAACTACGGCAGCAACGAAACCCGCCACGACCAGAGTCACGCTATCGATGCGGCTCGAAAGGCATCGCAGGGTACAGCATCCGCAGTCAGCTACGTTCCACTGTTCGACGGAAACCAGGCAGACGGAAGTCAGCCGATGAACGACTTCATCTTCTGGGGACAGTCATTGCAGAAGCTTCCAGACCTCTATCCTTCCCAGATAGCTTCCCATCAGAACAGCTATATGAGAAACCGCATATATCGTACTGCCGGCTACTATGGCGACACGAAGCTCGATGCATTCCACTATAATGCCAGCAACAATGCCAACAGCCTCATGAGTACCTACGTACACCAGACGACAACAACGGCTATCGACTTCACCTGCCTGAACGACAAGGGGGCAGCCATGGGATTCAAACAGGCGGCAGGCATCAACCAGAACGGCATCTTCTACCCACCGGTAGATGACAATGCCAAGATATTCAGCGACCTAAGCATCCAGCAGGGAGTAAGCCAGAACCTCCTGGTATATACTGCTGCCAATGGCAACGACATCGACAACAATACAGAGGCTTACGACATCGCAGACAATGCACTCGGCTACAAGGAGAACACGAGTGAGACTACCATCTACGGACATCATATTTTCAAGAATAATGCCGATGATGGCTATACCACCTCTCTCCTCCACCTCGTAGAACGCACCCCTGAGGATAAGAACAGCGAGGGAGACAAGTGTGAGAACAACGACTTCTGCGTGCCAATCCAATTCTCGGTAACCAACCATGCCTGGTATGTTCGCAAGCCGATGTACTATGCTGAGGATGCTACCGGAGCCTGGGAAGGTATCTGCCTGCCATTCACCGCACAAAAGGTTAAGGCATCGCTCAATGGCGAGATTACTCATTTTTATGGCACACCAACAGAAGAAGAACTGGATAACCCAGCCACGAACACGCACACCCTGCACCATGAGTACTGGCTGCGAGGATTGACTGGTGTGAATGAAACGGAGAAGACTGCCACCTTCCAGCGACCTGATACAACAGCAGGACTCTTCATGAATGAAAGTGCGAATGCGGCAAAATGGAATTACCAGTTCTCTAATTCCTTCTTTGGCAACACCTATAAAGACTGGGCTTACCGATGGGATGCAGATTCGTATTATGCCAAGGATCACGAATACCAGGATTACATTCCGCTGACAGCTGGAGTACCTTATATCATCCGTTTCCCAGGTGAGCGTTATTATGAGTTCGACCTTTCCAGCAAGTTCTACAACAGTATTTTGAACAAGAAGGAAGATCCTCAGACTATCACCTTCCATGCTTATGCGAACAAGGAACCTCAGAATAGAGCTATCGTGATTCCTATCACAGCAGATATGAAGACCGTAAGCGATGGCTATGCCCACCGGGGAACCTTCGCTGCCAAGGAAGTGGCGAATGGAGGCATCTATGCGCTCAATACAGAGGGAACAGCATTCAGCAAAACGGCAACCTCACAGACCGTAATGCCTTTCCGTACCTATCTGACTACAGAAAGTACGAACGCCGGAGCCCGTTCTTCAGAGGTTCCTTCTGTAATCCGCATCAGCGAGACCACGGGCATCGACAGGATAGAACCGGAAATAAACGGTAACGATGATACACCAGCCGGCGAATCACTCTTCATCCGCCCTATCGGAGCTCATCGTGTACGCATAGAGAGCACCTACTCCACCCAGTTGCAGGTATTCTCAACCACCGGTCAGCTTTATCGCATCTTGGATGTCCGTCCTGGTACCGCCACCTACAGTGGTTTCCCTGGCGGCATCTACATCTTCGGAAACAGAAAAATCATGGTAAAATAACAGAAAGATATGAATAGAAAGAATTAGATATCAACCGGCAACTTCAAGAATGCCATCAGCATCAAACCGGACGATATGCTCAACGTCCGCTCCTTTACCATCCCTACCAACTATACCCTCTTCAAGAGCATTGATGATAAAGGAAATGCTGTTGAGCAATATTATACCCTCAAATACTGGACACTAGAAAACGACACAACCAAATACGAACTCGGCAATACCTATTCTCCCCTATTCCATTGGGAACCCGTTCGCTTGCCGCCTGCTCACCTGCTCCAGGTTCCGACGACTGTATCCTCACAGATACTACCGGCTATAATATCCGCAACGTAATGGGTGGTACGGATGCCTTCGAACCTCAAATTCTCTGCCGGCAGATTGATGCAGAATCGGGATTACTATCGAAAAATGACGAAGAGTTGGAGGATAAGGAAAAGGTAGACACGGAAAACCATATCATCTGGAAAAGATGGTAAATCAGAGCAACCAGGATAATCTGGCATTGGGCAAGCATTCCATCCGTTTCTCCATTGCTTCCGGCACGACTTCCATCGCCTCTCCTACCCTTCATAAGAAGGATGAGAAAGAGATTATCTATAATCTCAATGGCCAGCAAGTAGATAAGACCTCTGTCCAAGGCGGCATCTTTATCTCCCGTCAGAAAGGTAAGTTCTATAAAGCTCCCGGCTCTTCCGGGGGAAGAAGATAGTTCTGCTGGAGAATTCAGATGTTTGAATAAGCAGAAGATTATGATTGAATAAGCGTATTCAGATGTTTGAATAAGCGAAAGAATATGATTGAATAAGCGAAAGGAGACGTTTCTTTGGGTTCAAAGAGACGTCTCTTTTAGTTTTAGGAGACTGCTTTTCGAGTTGAAGGAGACTGCTTCTCGAAGATTGCCACTAGGCTCAGCAGACCTGCTGAGCCTAGTCAGCAGCTCTGCCGACTGCAGTCAGC
>ERZ1023619.191-NODE-191-length-15763-cov-48.708683_pt1 | contig 15763 bp, 6 predicted proteins | sample MGYA00380329_ERZ1023619 | MGnify/ENA primary metagenome ERZ1023619 (study PRJEB33179, sample SAMN07448976) | human gut metagenome | biome: Human-gut; feature: Human associated habitat; material: Faeces | host: Homo sapiens | place: India: Bhopal | collected...
TGCGTTGTTACCAACCTCACAAACACCATTTACAATCTTTGGCGCATTATCCATATTCCATCCACCAAGGTTCTTACCATCATCAAAGGTAAGATGCCCAACACTTACAGGGATTTCAACCACTTGACTTTCGGCCACTTCTTGAATTTCTGAAGTTACCTTATGCCAGGAATAAGGTTTGATACAAGGAACTTCGTTCCCTTTTATGTCACCATTTACGATCAAATTATTGTTAGAACCTTCTTCACAAAGACTCAAAGACTTGATGTCCAGTTCACCGCCCAGTTTACCTGCAGCAAAAACAAAGTTCTCATAATTGGCTTTCGGAGTAAATTCAACGGTATATTCATTCCATTGAGTACCTACTGAAATCGAGCCTAAATCTGCATCACCTGGGGCTGCCCATAGAATTAAGTCAAAAGGAGCAGTAGCTTTTGCATTCATTTTAAAGACATACTTTTTCCCTTGAGATAACTGAGCAGGGAAATACAATTGAGCATCCCAATGACCACCAGCCTCTTTATTCTCAATGACCAAGCAACGTGTGACATTAGAAGAAGGAGGTAACTCCTTATCTGCAATAAGTTTACTAAGATACTTCTTGTTCTGCTGAGAATGCCAAGCAAGCGTATGACCATAGATGGTCAAACCTGCATCCTGTGCATTTGTAACGAAATCCTTAACAGTATTAAAGTCAAAGGTTCCATCATTTTTTACACAAGAAGCATACTTCATGGCGTTGCCTGCTGTCATCTCCTCGAAGTTGCTACCAGCCAAGCAATATACAAGCTCCTGTTTGTTGAAGTCGGGCGCAGCCAGTGCAATACCCAACTTAAAGTCGGGATTGCACTTGCCAGAAGCCTTCATGTCTTCGACATATTTCTTCAAAGGCTCGTAGTTGTTAAGATACTGATATTCCTTCAAGTTCTTGGTCATATCAGTTCTGTACTCCGAGAACTTGTCATCAGCACATGATGACAAAGCCAAGAGAGCTACCAAGCCTAAACCAAAATTAATATTTTTCAATTTCATAATAATCTACCTATTATTAGATGATACTTAATTGATAATTACCGCAGCTTACTTTACGATATACTGAGTATCGAAAGTTGGTATACCATTGGTATTACCACGAGTTTGAGCTACAAACTGGTCGGTTGTCTCTACCTTGACAGCACCGAAGTCTACGGTATACTGGAGAGTCAGGATGTCACGATCCTTGTTGCCCCAAGCCAGCTTAGCGCCCTTCTCCACAAACTTACCTGTACCTGTAGCAGTTACGCCCTTTGTCTCGGAAGAAACAGTGCAAGTACCATCGTTAGCAAAGGTAAGCTTCAAGTTGCAAGTATAAGACTTGAGGATATCCTTACCCTCAGCATTCTTGCCCACAACTCTCTTGACTGTGAGAGGATAGATAGCCTCTGTAAGGCTCTTGGTAGTAATCTGGCAAACCTCGTCCTTCTCAATAGTTGCACCCTCACGCTTCTCTTCTGTGGTCTGACCATTCTCAGTAATCTTATCTGTACCACGGCGCAGATAGAATCCAGCCCAAGGGTTCATGTATTTCACACAATAGAGCACATAGTTCTTAGGCAATATCTTCCACGCATCGCTATTGGTCAGCGCAGGAGTTTCACCCTCCTGGAAAGGAGTACCCGTCAAGATCTTGCCAGCACCCTTCTGATCTTTGATGATCAGAGGGATGACATAAGTATTCTTTACAGAGGCAGGATCTGCGAAGAAAGCATCGTTGAGCTTCACCTGTAATCTTCCCTGCAAGTTGCCACCATAAGAGATGGTGTTACCTGCCAAGGTGTAATACTCTGCAGGCATAGGCTTTACAGAAGATACGCCATCAGAGAAATAGAGGTTGTCACAAAGCGAATTATCTACAGCCACATCCAGTGTGATGTCCTTACCATTGTAAGCACCACCCATGGTAGACACGATGTTGATAATATGCTCGTTGTCCTTGGTATTGTCACGATTCTCGTCATTGCCCAACACCAATATACGCTCCACGTTTTGGTGGGCGAAGTAGACTGATGTGCCACCCTCGTAGTCGTCAAACTCAGGCGTGCCGTTCTCACAAGAGCCGAAAGTCAGAGCCAAGGCTCCGAGTGCAGCCATTGAGAAATATTTATTCATCTTCATAGTTTTCATCATTATAAAATGTTAGTCGTTTGTAATTTTCCATCCTGCATTCTGCTTCAGCTGATCCCACTTGAGGATTTCAGTCTGTGGCACAGGACCGTAATACATATAGTCGTCGTATTTTCTTTCCTCTACTGTGATATCCTTGAACTGTGGAATACCAGCCTCTGTAGAAATCTCCACGCCATGAACAGCCTCATTGATAGGAGCCTTCCAGCGGCGGAGGTCATTGAAGCGCTTGTTCTCGAAGCAGAGCTCAATACGACGCTCATTGCGAATCAACTCACGCATTTTAACCTGGTCGTTAGCGCACTCATCAAGATAAGAATCATCTGTGATGCCTGCACGATGACGGATAGCCTTGATCACATCGTATGCAGAATAAGCATGTGTGCCATTGCCCTTAGGTCCCCAAGCCTCATTGGCAGCCTCAGCATAATCCAAGAAGATCTCGGTATAACGGATATACACAGGATAGTGATACTGTGCGTTCTTGGCATTTGGATTAGGATTACAATCCTCACGAAGAAGCTTCTTCATATAGTAACCAGTACGCGTAGAGTTACCAATCTTATTCAGTCCATTGTCATTGTTGGCAGTGGTGATGTCGGTATTGATGGTTGCACCCTTATACTTGCAGCCATTATAGATAATGTAGAGATCCAAGCGTGGATCACGATTACTATAAGGATCCAAGTCATCATACTCACTGCGCTCATCTGTGATAGGATAACCATTGGCAGCAGGGAAAGCATCCACCAAGTTCTGGGTAGGATTGATACGTCCCTTACCATAGAGAGATGGAGGGAAGTTATCAGCCTCCTGGTTCAAACCGAGGTCCCAATCATCTGCACCATTAGTCTTATTACCACGCCAGATGATTTCCTTAGGACATTCACCAGACTGCAGCTGGCCGATTTCCGCAGTCTGAGCATACCAAGAATTACCTGTTTTAGACAAGCCGCTTACACCACCAATCAAGTCGAGCAAGCTGGCTGCATCATCAGCAGCACGCTTATAATCCACATTGGTACCTTTATTAAAAGCAGGGCTGGCAGCAAGGAGAGAAACCTGTGCACGGATAGCCTTGGCGATACGACCGCTCACACGACCACGCATCAGAGAACCCAATACACGGTTATAGTCCTGATAGTTGTCCACACCCATAGCAGTGTATTTTTCTGGCACAGGATCTGACTTAGTCAAATCATTGTAGTCCAAAGGCAGCAACTGCTCAGCCTGGTCCAAGTCGCTATAGATTTGATCCAAGCAAGCTTGGAATGTGGCACGTGGCTGATTGAAATCAGAAGAAGTATCCTCTGGCTTTGTCAAGTTTGGCACACCCAGGAGCTGACCATCCTCAGTCCAACCACCATGGTTCATCAAGAGATAATACATATTGAGAGCTCTCAAGGCATAAGCCTCACCCTTACGGCTCTCACAGAACATCTGCTGCGCACCCTTGTCCTTAGCCCAGTCTACCTTGTCCACTTCCTGAAGGAAGATGTTCAAGTACTGGATGCTAGCACGACAGCTAGTCCACTTGTTCATAGGGTCATTATTGGCAGCCCAAGAACCAGTAGCCATTTTCAGGTAGCTGTTAGACAAATCATTGCTTACAGCATCATCGGTTGCCACATCAGTTACACTTTTGGTATTATAAGGAAGCATGGCATAAGCATAGCCGAGAAGTCCCTGAGCATAAGTAGGCTCTTCGTAAATCTCGTCCAAGCTACGGTTGTTTTCCTGTGCAGGCTCAAAGAGATCTGAGCAAGACACCAACGAGAGTGACAATGCAGCTAATATAAATAACTTATTAATTTTCATTTCTGTATACATTTAATAATGATTAGAATGTAGCCTTCACACCTATATTATAATAGCGTGTCTGAGGAGCACTACCTATGTTCATCTCCAATACCTCACGGTTCTTAGAGATAGTGAGCAAGTTGGCACCGCTTACAAAAGCAGACAAGCCCTTAACCCAAGTCTTCTGGAAGAGCGTGCTAGGCAGGTCGTATGTAATCTGTACCTTAGCCAAGCGGAAAGCGTCTGTGCTGTACATCCAGAAGTCTGATGTCTGATAGTTGTTGCTACCTGAGAGTGTGGTAAGACGTGGATAAGTAGCAGTCTCCTTGGTTGCTTCAGTCCAGCGATTGCGAACCACAGCTGAGTACTTGCCGTCACCATTTACCCACCAGTAAGAATTGTTCTTCAAGCCATAAGCACCGAAGTTGCCAGTACCGAGGGCGAAGAATGTGAAGTTCTTCCACTTAGCAGTGAGGTTTACACCCAATGTGAATGGAGAGCCATACCAACCACCCTTGCCCAGGAACACCTGGTCGTAAGAGTCGATCTTGCCATCACCGTTTACATCCACATACTTCATATCGCCAGGCTTCACGTCACTACCCAAGCGGCTCTGGTCTGGAGAGTTCTTGATTTCTTCCTCACTCTGGAAGAAGCCAGCAAACTTATAACCCCAGATACCATCGAGAGCCTTGCCCTCACGGTTTTGGTAATCCCATGCGTTCATCTCATCACGCTTGGTAGCCTTGGTGTTATAATAAGTACCTGTTACGCCGAGCTGCAAGTCTACATCACCCACCTTCTTATTGAAGTTAGCTGCGAAGTCGAAACCGATGCGGCGATTATTGTTAAAGTTGAGCACAGGCATGAATGAAGCATCAGGATAGCCTGGCTTAAAGTGAGAAGGATAGAACGTTGGAGTAGAAATCAGATAACCCTCCATCGAGTTAACGAAGAAGCTAGCATCCAATGTTACCATCTGCTGCCACAAGGAAGTCTTGAAGTTGACAGAAAGTTCCTTACGCTTGATGAAGTCGAGATCCTTGTTGGCAGAACGCTTAGAGAATGTGTACTTGCCAGCAGAACCATCATACCATCCATAACCATCAGCTGTCTGCCAGTTGGTGTCATAGAGATAGTATCTGTTGTCATTTACTGCCAAGTCAATATCCTCGTTGATGATGCTACCAGATACACTGATCATCATATCGTCTACCACCTTGCTGTTCTTCAAGAAGTTCTCGTTCTTGAGTCTCCAACCCAATGAAAGTGAAGGAGAGAAGCCTACACGATGACCTGGAGCCAACTGTGCAGAGTGGATAGCTGCCAAGCCGAAGTCTGCATAATAAGTCTTGGCGTAATCATAAGATGCATCCAAGGCAAGATTAGCACTTGATGTCTTGTGATACTCACCTGATTTAGACTGCTGATAGCCAGAGGCAATCAACATCGCAGAGAGGTTATGTACCTTATTAAATGTATTGGCGTAATTGAACTGAGCAGAAAAGAGCATGGTCTGATTGTCCACACTATTAGCGATGTTCTGTACACCAGACTTCTTATCCTCACCTTCCTTCTTCAAAGCTACGATCATATCCTTGCCGTCGATGTTTGACCATGTTGGGATATAGATGGCATAGCTATTATTGAAAGATGTGGTGTAAGAGGTAGCATAGTCTACTGCGAAACGAGTCTCGAAAGACAAGCCCTGCAACAACTTGTGCAGATTGATGTTAACACCTGTATCAAACTGGAACTGGCGGCTAGTATACTTGCTCTTACCAGCAGCATAGTAATCTGCGAAGATGTTAGAAGAGTTAGCCTGTGTACCAGCCAAGAAGTACTTGCCATCCACCAGCTTAGCCACACTCATCAAGTCCCAAGCAGCCTTGGCATTAGGAGCTATCATGTCTGTAGAGATCAATGGGCTAGCATTCTGTGGGAAGTTAGGACGCCAAGTAGCAGCTGCATTCCAATAATCACCAATAGCAGAATGTGAATCATAGAATGTGGCATTGGAGTTGACCCAAGCCTTGATGTCATCTGTGATGTTGACATCTACATTACCACGTACACTGAAACGCTGAGTGTTATTGTTCTTAGCCTCACCAAACTTCAGGAAGTCGCCCTGGCGATAATAGTTGATGTTGCTATAGAAGTGAGCACGCTTACCACCACCACTAATCTCAGCAGTAGCCTCGTAGCGACTATTCATCTTGCGAAGATAGTCAGAAGAGTACATATCGAGATTAGGATAACGATATGGGTTGGTGCCCAAGCCATGATTGTAGATATCCTCAGCAGAGTAGAGAGGAGTCAAACCGTCATTGGCACGAGCCTCGTTGTAGAGAGTCATATACTCAGCAGAGCCCAGATACTCAGGGAATGACTTAGCCACATTGAGACCAGCGTTAGCCTGCACCTCAACCTTCAAGCCATCGTTCTTGCCACGCTTGGTGGTGATGAGCACAGCACCCTTAGCTGCCTTGCTACCATAGAGCACTACAGCTTGCGCACCCTTGAGGAATGTAATCTGGTCAATCTCGCTAGGCATCACGTTGGTTGCCTCACGAGGCACACCATCTACCAATACCAAGTATCCTGCATTGTCAGCATCCATACCCCAGAGAGAGTTGCCATTCCAACCACCCACGTAGCCCTGCATGTTGTCAAGGCTATAAGTGTGGTAGTTTTTCTTCATCAATCCCTCTACATCGACTACCGAAACGCCGCCCAAGATGTCACCCTTGGCTACCTTGCGATAAGCCACATTGACCATCTCCTTGTCGGCAGCAACGGTATCGGTTTCGTTCTCAGCAGCAGTTTTGGCATCGGCAGCCATAGGAGCCAATGACACAAGACCTGCCAACAGGAACTTTGAATTATATGATTTGAATTTTGAATTCATACTATCATTCTTATTTTAGTATTACTATATAATGTTATTTTACCAACCAGGATTCTGACTAAGCTCTTGATAGAGATAAACATCCTTGATAGGCAATGGGAACCAATAGTGCTTGGCTGTGAAGTGACGAGTCAAGATCACTTCCTGGTGGAAGTTAGCCACCTGAGCTTTAGCTGGGTCATTATTCTTGTAGAAATCGGCATTCTCCACACGGTCAAACTCATCAGAGTACTTTACATTGTAAGGAGCCTCGGTCAGGAGCAACCAGCGCTGCAAGTCGTTGAAACGGAAGCCCTCGAAAGCAAGTTCCACCTCACGCTCACGGCGAACCTCGTCCATGAACTTACGTGGATCAGCTACATACTCTGGAGCCACATGACCAGCGCCACAACGCTCACGAAGGGTATTGATGGCATCCTCAGCAGTCTTGCTAAAGTTAGTAGCCTTGCCAGAAGCACCACCAAACGCAGCACAAGCCTCAGCATACATCAGATAGATGTCAGCCAGACGCATATATGGCAAGTAACAGTGGAATGCTGAACCCCAATCGTAGTCGCGATCCACCTCATTACATGTATGAGGCACCAACTTCTGGATGAAGTAACCTGTACGGCTGCCATTAGCCACTGGACGCATATTGCCACCTGTATACAACTGGCAGTACTGCAAGTCAGCCCACTGACCAGGAGTACCATTCAGATACTTGAAGCCATCAAACACGATGTCGTGATAGAAGCGTGGGTCACGGTTCCTATATGGATGATCAGGATCGAAACCACCTGCTCTGTTAGGAACCAACTTGCCATTCTCTACGATGTAAGCGGGCTCACCATTAGCCATACCGTAAGCAGCTATCAAGTTAGCTGTAGGCTGGTGAATCACATTGTCATGTCCAACCACTTTGTCAACCTTAGGACCAAACACCTTAGAGGTATTCCAGTTAGAGCCGTTGAAGTCTGCAGATGGACCACGGAAGATAGCCTCAATAGATCCAGGCATTTTCCAGTTCTGCTTCTTGGTATAGAAGATATCAGAGAAGCAAGAGTTTGCATCGGCAGAACGCTCATGATTGTAGATGTCCTTATATTTGAACTCAGCCAACCCATACTGTGTCTGGCCCCCCTCAACCAATGTGAGCAACTCACCGAAGACCTCAGCTGCCTTCTTGGCAAACTCCTCATCATAGTCGTATGTCTTGCCATTCTTGCTAGCTCCTACCTGTGCGCCATCCTTCATCAATGGGCTGGCAGCCCAGAGATAAGTCTTGCCCAGATAACCGAGTGCCATGATCTTGTTGATACGAAGGTCGTTCTTGCCCTGTGTGGCAGCACCATCATACTCATTGTCCCAGTTGATAGGCAACAGATCGGCAGCCTTGCGATAATCAGCAGCAGCCTTCTCTGCACACTCCTGATAAGAGAGACGAGGCAAATTGAGCTCTGAATTGAGATCCAAATAGGTATCAATGTATGGCAAACCACCAAAGTACTGCATCAACTCAGTGTGCCACCATGCACGGAAGAAGTAAAGCTGACCAGCAATGAGGTCTTTCTCTGCCTTGCTAGCTACCAACTTATCGAGATTAGCCAAGCCCTGGTTAGCCTTACGAATGCAATACCAAGCATGTGGCCAAAGTGAGTGGTTGAACTTATCTGTAGATGTAGGGTTGCTGCCATCCTTGTAAAGCCAGTTACCAGTGGTCTGCCAAGCACGGAAGTTGCCCAAGTCTACCTGGTGTGTCATACGGCCATCAGCCTCTGGGTTGAAGATTTCATCATCACCCCAGTTCCAAGAAGGACACCAGTTACATTTTTCCTTATCAGGGATACAGTTGTAAATCTCCTCTACATAACCCTGAAAGTTACGGAAGTTTACAAATGCGTCATTTTCTGAGACTGTAGAATCTGCCTCCTTGTCAAGATAGTCCTGGCAAGAGTTGAGCGAGGTGCCGAGAGCCAGCGAGACGCATCCCATCAACAAAAAATTCTTTATCTTATTTTTCATTTGAATGTTCATTTTAATATTACAATGAGAATTTAACACCTAAGTTGAAGCGGCGTACTGTAGGATATGCTCCAAGGAAACCGCCACCACCGAGGTTAGCCTCACGGTCATCAGGCATACGAGTCCAAAGCCAGAGGTTGTTACCATTCAAGTATACCTTGAGGTAGTTCATACCGAGAGCCTTGATCCATCCCTTGGTCCAAGTATAAGCAATCTCTACGTTCTTCAGACGGATGTATGAACCATCATAGAGGAACTGAGTACCATTGCTGTAATCAGACTGGGTAGCACCCCAACGAGGAATGATAGATTCTGGAGAAGACTCATTCTTGTCCCACCAAGTACCAGTGTCATAAACATTGTCCAACTTATTGCCAAAGCTTGTCAAGGTTACGTCACGAGTTACATTGGTTACACCATAGAACTGAGCGAAAGCAGAGAAGCCCTTATACTCGATACCGATAGTGGCATTGTATGTATTCTGAGGGCTTGAGCTATAACCTACTGGAGCTGAGTCCTTGCTATCTACCACACCATCACCATTGAAGTCTACGATGTAGTAATCGCCTACCAAGCGGTGGTTGTCGTTAGACTCATGAGCTGGAGAACCTATCAAGTCATCGATGTCGTTGATAAAGCCACGATCAATGTATGAGTGATACTGACCCATAGAGTAGCCTGCCTCCTTCTGATAGTTAGGAGTGAGCTGAGCGTCATCCTTCAAAATTACCTTATTCTTGGCATGGGTCATATTGATGTTACCCCAGAGGCGGATGCCATTGGCAAATTTCTTGTTGAGCTTCAACTCCAACTCGTAACCACTGGTACGAACCTTACCCTTATTGATAGTAGGAGCTGTAGTACCAAAGTAAGATGGGATGGAGCGGTTATCACCAAAGATCAAAATGTCGTTACGACGGTCGCAGAAGAAATCGAGCGAACCGGTAATCAAACCACCCAAGAAACCATAATCAATACCGAAGTTGGTCTTCTTCACAGTCTCCCACTTCACATCTTTATTACCCAATGTATTCTGGCGATACCATGTGTAGATACTGTTGGTATGGTCAAGATCCATCACTGTGTTGCCTCCGTATGCCCACTGGTTCATGTAAAGCCAACGACGAGAAGAGTCGAATGGATCGCCCAGGTTATCATCACCAATCTCACCGTAAGATGCACGGAACTTCAACATATCAATGATGTGCTTGTCACGAAGATACTTCATGAAGTTTTCCTCAGTGATGGTCCAACCGATAGCTCCAGAATTGAAGAAGGCGAAGCGATTGTCCTTGCTAAACTTTTCTGATCCGTTGTAAGCACCGTTATACTCGATGTTGTAACGACCAGCATAGCTATAAGTAGCACGGAACGCCCAGTCCTCACGGTAAGTAGGCATCACACTACCACGCGCATTCTCCTGACGAGAGAACAAGCCCATGGCTGTAACATCATGCTGTCCGAACTTGCGAGCCCAGTTGAGCTGCAACTGATAGTAAAGATTGCGAACAGTCTGGTTGTTATCAACCGAACCACCTGAAGTACTCCAGTTAATGCCCTGTTTCCAGTCGAACTTATTGTTTGACTCATATACCTGACCATATGTTATATTGCCAGTCTCCGGATCAACATACTTGGTCTGAGCTGTATTGTTCAAGTCATTGATACCACGGCTCGTCTCAACAAACACGTTGTCCCAAGAAACGGTACCACGCAAGTTCAAGCCCTTGGTGATGAAGTCGAGTTTCTGCTCCAAGGTAAAGTCGGTATTGATACGAGTAGTAGTAGCCTGCGCTGTACCACCGATGGCGAGATTCTGAGCAGAGTTACTTACGTTAGACGCATTTGGATAATAACCCCAAGATCCATCGCTATACTGAGGCAAGAATACATCTGGAGCGATGTTATAAGCACCAGCCCACTGCTGTCCTATCTGCCACTCGCTATTATTCATGTTGCTCCAAGGAGCCTTGCGCACACCATTAGAACCAGATACATTTACCTTTAATGTAGTAGTTTTAGTGATAGAGAAGTCCAAGTTACTACGAACATTGATACGATTGTATCCATAGCCAGAGTTATAGTTACGTCCGTTATCATACTCACGGAAGAGGTCACCCTCGTGTACAAAGTCGGCAGAAGCAAAATACTTCACGAAGCTTGTACCACCGCTCACATTGACATTGGCATTATATGACATGGCGCTCTTCTTGAAGAGGGCATCCTGCCAATCCACGTTAGCATAACGCTCACGCTGCTCATCCGTAGTCTGGTTACGATAGTTCTCAATAAATGATTGAGGACGGATGTAAGACCAAGATTCAGGAGAAACACCCAACTCATGCTCCACTGCCCTGTTGCGGAACATCAAGGCATCGTATGAATCATACTTGTTAGGCAACTTAGAAGGAGCCTTCAATGTAGCATTGAAGCCCACATCAATCTTAGCCTTGCCTTCCTTACCACGCTTGGTAGTAATCAAGATGACACCATTGGCACCCTTCACACCATAAACGGCAGTGGCAGATGCATCCTTCAATACGGAGATGCTCTCTACAGAAGAGATGTCCACGCTGCTCATAGGACGCTCGATACCATCGACTAGGACGAGAGGGTCACTGCTGTTCCAAGAACTAGCACCACGAATGATGATCTGTGGCTCCTCCTCACCAGGCATACCATTGCCCTGAACAGTTACCACACCAGGAAGGTTACCAGTTAAGGCAGCACCAATGTCGCTGACACCGGCAGCACGTTCCAGCACCTCACCTGTGGTCTGTGCAATAGAACCTACGACAGAAGCCTTCTTCTGCTGACCATAACCAACAACTACAACTTCGCCAATGGCGTTGTCGTCTTCAAGAGTAAGTTTCAACTCTCTCTTCGTACCAATCTTTACTTCCTTGGTCTTCATACCTACGTATGTAAATACGAGGACAGAATTCTCTGAAGGAACACTGATACTGAAATTACCATCTAAGTCGGTGACCGCACCGACGCTGGCATTACCTTTTAGTTTTACAGTGGCACCTATCAGAGGCTCACCTGTACCGTCAACAAGATTACCCTTGACCTGGATATTCTGTGCCTGAGCATTCAGGCTGCAGAAAGCTCCCACCAAGCATAAGGCTGCTGTCCGTTTCATTGTTAACACTTGTTCAATCATGTTCTATTCATTTTTGATTTATGCTTTAAAAATTTAGGCGTGCGCTAAAATTGATTATTCACGGCGGCAAAGGTATGGATTTCTTTCGAAACATACTTTGCGTGGTGTAACAGAAAGTTTATCATTTTAGAAAAACCTTGCGAGAACGTATTTTTCCATTACTTAACAGTTGTTTTATTATATAAACACCTGCAGTTGGCTTTTCAACTTTTTTTCCTTCTATATTATAATATAAGGTGGAAACCACGTCTGCCTGGGTTTCTAATTGTTTAATTCCTGTTGCATTTTGTTTCAAATACCATTCCTTGTACCAGTTGAAGCAAGCATAGGAGCAGCACTCCTCAAAGAGACCATGTTTCTTGGCATTTTGCAAACCAGGCTGTACCTTTCCCGTCTTCAGATACTCATCAATGTCGTAATACTCTTGTGGATGAGTGATGGTCATGCCGATGTTGCCAAAGTGGTCGTGAACTGCCTTCCATGCCAAGCCCCATTTGGAGGTGGAGCCTGTAGCCCAAGTGCCGAGATTAGGAGCTGTCCACTGTCCCCACTCATTGTAGTGCCCTTCGCTTGCCTTGTCAGGATCCTCTGGGCTCCAGTCTATCTCTGTTACCATGATAGGCTTGCTTGTTACCATAGGCACCTGCGCCTGGAAGTTCTTGATAAAGGTATTGTGATCACAGTTCTTATCTGTCATGTTGCCATACCAGCCTGAGTAGACATGCACTGCGTAAGAGAAATTGTTCTCCGTATCGGTAATAGGATATTTTGAATAGCCCACATAGTTGCTCTGATAGCCAGAACCTGGAACCCAGATAATACCCTTGAAGCCAGTGGCACGAATCTCATCTACCACAGGCTGGAAGAAATCATGGAGAGCCTTGTCTGATTTAGAGCCATTTGCCAGCAACACATTAATAGGCTCATTGGCTAGCTCGATGCTCACCTGTCCGGCATTCTTCTGGATGGTGGCATTGGAAGCGAAGCTTTTCCACACCTTCTTCAGATAAGTCTGATATTCATCTCCCACCTTGATATTCTGTGGACAAACGCCAGGAGGGCGAACGATTACATATAGTCCATGAGCCAAGGCTTTCTTCACAAGCTTGATATAAAGTCTGCTCAAGAATGTCTCGTATCGAGTCTCATTAAAATACTGGATATTGTTTTCACCCGTTCCTACTGGCGCATTATAGTTAGTCCAGCATGGGTCCATATGAAGACGGAACACCGTACAATAAGCACCTTGGTTCTTGTCGGTGATAGCGGTGAACATCTTCTCGAAATAATTCAAGCAAGGAGTCACATCACCTACTTCATAACCACCCATACCCCAACGGTTACCGTTGAAGTAGCGGTTTGGCGTATCCATTACGCCATGCAAGACAACAATCTTACCATTGGCATCCACCAGATTCTTACCCTGCACACGGAGTGCCGGCAGATTATCTGCAGCCAACCCCGCCATTGACAGCATAGCCATAGCGAGTGATATTAACAATTTCTTTCTGTTCATTGTTACAATTATTTTTAGATTTATCATTTATTGTCAGTCACCTTATTATATTATGAAGGATTGCCAGGTTCCAGTTTACAGAAAAGGATGCTGGTCTTTTAAAATAGAATGGCGCGTAATCACTACGCACCATTCCCGAAAACCAATTAATCATGATTCTATATAAAAACCATAATATCAAAATCTTTTAGAAATTCTAAACCTATTCTACAAACTATTATGTATAAACCTAACTAACCTAAATATTCTAAATATATACAACTTAAAAACCGATGCAAAGATACTCCTAATCTATCATATATACTTTATAATAAGTAACCAATAGTTTTTCTCTCGTACCACATGTAACATTATCTTTACCCTACGTAACATTTTAACATCTTTTTAGTATAAACTTATAAAAAACATACTTTACCATGCTTTATTCTCCCATTTATTTCGTATTTTTGCAAACGAATATAAAAAAGCCAAAAGACAATGAAACCAAGAATCATGATGATTTCCATGAAATCAAACCTCAGAACAATGAGATACATCGGTCTTTTACTGATGTTTATCTTCTGTCTCACTGCGCAGAATATGATGGCGCAGCGAGGAAAACTTTTCAATTCAGACAACCAGCTTTCGAGCAACTTTGCCACTCAGGTGTTCCAGGATTCAAATGGTTTCATTTGGATTGCCACCCGTAACGGCTTGAACATCTATGATGGCTATAACTTTATGGTCATCAGAAAAGCCTACAACAACAGTAACGGGCTCAACAGCAACTATATCAACTGTATAACACAGGATGAAAAGGGGCGTATTGTGCTGGGAACAAACAAGTCGCTACTTATACTTAATGGTAAAAGGTTCTGCAACGTACCTATGCTCGATTCAAGAAATAAGCCTATAAACACTTACGTTACCCAGGTAAGCCGTTTGCACAATGGCGATATTGCTGTCGTTACCTCCGGTTACGGCATCATGACCAAGAAAATAGATGCAAACGCCTGTTACACCATGAAAGGAGAAGTAGAGAAGCTGAAGTTTGTACACAAGATATTGGAAGACAAACAAGAAAGGCTCTGGATTATCCTGGAAAACGGAAAGCTGTATCGGAAAGAAAAGAACGGCAAGATTGTTTCCAATTTCGCAGGCACTGAAAACGCTGAGGCGCAAGATATCAGGCAAGACAAGAAGGGCAACATCTATCTTGCCACCAAGAATGATGGCGTTTACCTTCTCAAGGCAGGTTCAACCATCTTCACCAAGATAGCCGGCATAGGCAATCTTCCTATTGACAACATCTATATCAGCCGCGACCAGCGCTTGTTTATCGGTTGCGATGGTATGGGTATCTTCGTGTATAATCCTGTAACAGGATTCTTGCAAAATAATCCTCTGTTCAGCCGTGAAGTAAATCTTGCCAAGTGCAAGATTACCAGCATTATAGAAGATTTTACGGGAAACATCTGGGTGAGTATGCTCCAGAAGGGCGTATTCATGCAGTCGCAGGCTCAATGCGATTTCAACTATATGGGCTACCGTTTGGGCAACCGCAATGTGATAGGCGAAAACAGCATCACAAGTCTGTGTGCCAACCAGGGCAATCAAGTCTGGGTGGGCACCGACAAGGATGGTCTTTACCTCTTTGACATAAAAACCGGTAGCATCAACAGCCATTTATTAAGCAACACCACGGTACTGGCACTCTGCAAAGACAAGAAAGGCAGAACATGGGTAGGAACCTATACTGACGGCATCGGATTGATAGATGCGGGGGGATCTTTCCATCCATTCAGCCTAGGCATTGGCAACCAGGCGGGCATCTTCGATATCCAGGAAGACCCGCAGGGCAATGTATGGTTTGCTACCATGGGCAAAGGACTTTTCCGCCTTTCTCCAGATGGAAGCATCAAGCAATGGGAAGCACAAGATGGTGCCGACAACAACCTGAAAAAGAACAGTATTCCTAATGATTACCTCATAAATCTTAGCATCTCAAAAGATGGTAAGCGGGTTTTCGTAGCCACTTCTGTGGGTCTGGCTTGCTATGACCAGCAAAAAAACAGCTGGACTTCCACTTTCGGTGGCGTCAACTGTCTGAACAAGGGCAGTTTCTCTCATTGCGTTTATTCTGACAGCAAGAACCGTGTATGGTTTGGCACAGAAGACGGCGCAATCTGCTATGATCCGAAGAAGGGATATGCTCATCCGAAGATTT
>ERZ1023619.195-NODE-195-length-15667-cov-22.603254_pt1 | contig 15667 bp, 10 predicted proteins | sample MGYA00380329_ERZ1023619 | MGnify/ENA primary metagenome ERZ1023619 (study PRJEB33179, sample SAMN07448976) | human gut metagenome | biome: Human-gut; feature: Human associated habitat; material: Faeces | host: Homo sapiens | place: India: Bhopal | collected...
GATGGAGAAGCCAGAGGGTTATGTAGAGCGTGAGCGTCGTCCACGTCCTGAGCGTGGTGAGCGTCGTCCACGTCGCGACGACCGTCATGAAGGCCGTGGTGAGCGTCCAGCTCGTCAGCCTCGTCGTTATGAGCATCGCGGTGAGGAGCAGGCTCCAAGAGACTTCAACGATTCTCTCGACCACAACAATGATGTAGAATAATCCGTATTATACATTATTATATATAGGGCACGTTTCCAAAAGAAGCGTGCCCTTTTTCTGTCTATTGTGTAAACAGCGCTATGATAGAAGATAGTATAGTATTACAAGCGTGGCTTTTTGTCATGTTATGGGTATTCTTGCTTATAAAATGAAAGGTTTTTGCTGTTGTTTTTAAAAAAGTTCAATAAATATTGTTATATTTGTAACATTTTTTGTACTTTTGTACTTGATAAAGCGTATTAGAGTTTAATTTTTATTAGTATTTTATGAAGAAGCAGTATCTACATTCTGCTGGAAGCATCAGGTTTTGTGCTTCCTTCATTAACAGAATGCTGTTGCTTTGTTTGTTGGGCATTGTAATGCCCCAGGCTATTTATTCAGCAACAAGCTATTCAGTTCAACAGAGAGAGACAGTTAGTGGAGTAATTATCGATGCAAACACACAGGAAACGATTGTTGGTGCAAGCATTATGTTAAAAGGTAGTTCTCAAGGTACAGTAACAGACATCGACGGTAAGTTCTCGCTGTCGGTAAGCAAACTTCCTGTAACATTGGTGGTTTCATACGTGGGTTATCAGAAGAAGGAAGTAAAGGTTTCCTCTCTGGATGGTGCCCTTACCATCAGTCTTACTGAAGACACTCAGATGATGGACGAAGTGATTGTCACAGGTTATGGTACATTTAAGAAATCAGCTTATGCCGGTTCTGCGGCAAATGTGAAGGCCGACAAGATAGCCGATGTTCCTTCGGTATCTTTCCAGGATATGCTCCAGGGTAATGCCACTGGTGTGCAGTTTACATCAGCCTCTGGTCAGCCAGGTGCTTCTTCAAGTATCAATATTCGAGGTATGGGCTCTATCAATGCCGCCAACACACCGCTTTATGTAATTGATGGTGTGCCTATGATTAGTGGCAATATCAGTTCGTTAGATTCTGATTCAGGTCTCGACATTATGTCGACCATCAATACCAATGATATCCAGAGTATTACTGTCATCAAAGATGCTGCAGCTGCATCACTCTATGGTTCGCGTGCAGCCAATGGTGTCATCATTATTACTACCAAGCAGGGACAGCAGGGCAAGCCTAAGGTTTCTCTGCAGGCAGACTGGGGATTCTCTGACTTCGCCATGGAGTATCGCCCGGTAATGAGTGGCCAGCAGCGACGCGACTATATCTATAATGGTCTCTATGCGGGTGCGCTCCGTGACGGTGAGAGTGAAGAGGATGCCAAGGCCTATGCCGACGAGAACATCGATACTTATGCACCCGTGCCATGGTGTGGATTTGTAGATTGGGACGATGTGCTTTTCAAGAAAGGTAGTCATCAGCAGTATGAGGCATCTCTGTCGGGCGGAACGGATAAGTTTAAATATTATTCTTCTTTGAGTTATCTCAAGCAGGAGGGTATCACACAACGTTCTGGTCTGGAGCGTCTTTCTGGCAGACTGAATGTGGACTACAAGGCCACCAACAAGTTGACTCTTGGTGCCAATATCCTCTTCTCAAGTGTCAATCAGGATGTTTACAGTGAGGGATTCACCTATACTTCTCCTTTCTATTCTTCGAGAAGTGCAGTGACACCTTCCGATCCTGTATACAACGAGGATGGTACATGGAACCGCGCACTGATTCGTATCGGCGACCGCAACCCGGCACTTGCCAATGAATATGATTCTCAGCGTGAGTATGTCACCCGTACTTTCAATACCATTTATGGTCAGTATGAGTTTATCAAGGACTTGAAGTTCAAGACCACCTTCAGTTATGACTATATCACGACAAAGGGAAAAGATTGGGCAGACCCACGTACCTCTAATGGTGATGATATCAACGGTGGTATGTCAAAGAAGTTCTATGAGCGTCGTAAAATGATGTGGGGCAACCAGCTTACCTATAAGCAGACTTTTGCAAACGTACATCATCTCGATGAGCTTTTAGGTTATGAGATTGACGATCAGTATCGCGACTATTTGTCAGGGTATGCTACCAACTTCGCCACTCCTGATAAGAACGACATCTCTAATGGTAAGAAGACGGAGTCGGTAGGCGGTTCTGATAGTCGCACACGTATGGTTTCCTATATTGGACGTGTGAACTATGATTACGACAACAAGTACTTCCTTGGACTCAGCTATCGTGTAGACGGCAGCTCTCGTTTGCAGCGTTCTCATCGTTGGGGTAACTTCTGGTCGGTATCGGGTGCATGGCGTATCATCGACGAGGACTTCATGAAACCAGTATCTGACTGGCTTACCGATTTGAAGCTTCGTGCATCTTATGGTGTGAATGGTACTTTGCCTTCCGATTATTATGGCTATATGGCATTGAGCAGTCTGAGCGATGGCTACAACGAGCAGCCAGCCATCATTATCTCGCAGCTTGCCAATGACAACCTGAAGTGGGAAACCAACTATAACCTGAATTTAGGTCTCGACTTCTCGCTCTTCAATCGTGTGAACGTTACCTTGGAGTATTATCTGCGTAACACCAAGAACCTTCTCATGGACAGTCCGGTGTCTATGACCACAGGTTTCAGCTCTTACCTCATGAACGTAGGACAGTTGAGAAATCAGGGTGTGGAATTGGAAATCAACTCTACCAATTTCAAGACCAAGGACTTTGAGTGGAAGACCACATTCAATCTTTCACATAACACCAATAAGGTTGTCAACCTCGATGGCGATCAGACAGAGATAGTGAGTGGTACACAGATTCACAAGATAGGTCATTCTTATCGTACCTTCTATATGATAGAGTTTGCCGGCATCAACCCCGAGAATGGTAATCCACAGTTCTATAAGAACGACCTGCTGGAGGATGGCTCTTATAGCAAGGAAATAACCGAGAAGGCAAGCGAGGCAAAGTCGATTATGCTCGACAAGCATGCAGAGCCTAATGTTACTGGTGGTCTCTATAATAGCTTCCGCTATAAGTGGTTCGACTTGAGCTTCCTCTTCAACTATCAGTTTGGTGGTTGGTCGTACGACACCTGGGCGCAGAAGACCGAGCATGGTGGCTATGATATGGAGGCCAACATCCCAACATATTATGCTGACAGTTGGAAGAAGCCTGGCGATGTCACCAAGTATGAGCAGTTCTATGAGAAGAGTTCCCGTGTGGCAATGCACAAGATTACCAACAGCCGTCGTCTGCACAGCACCGACTTCCTGCGTCTGAAGACTTTCACTCTTGGTTTCACCTTGCCAAAGCAGTGGCTCTCTTCTGTAGGCTTGAGCAATGCCCGTATCTATATGTCTGCCAATAACCTGTGGACATGGGCGGCTTGGGATTATTATGATCCTGAGTCTGTGGTCAATGGTAGTGCCACACAGGCCACCCCACCACTCAAGACAGTTACTTTCGGTTTGAATGTTAATTTCTAAAAATGAATGATTATGAACAAGATATATAAATATGTAATGATGGGAATCGTTGCTATAAGCATGTCTTCGTGTGGCAATGACTGGCTCGATCTTGATCCATCAACATCTGTGCCTACCAAGGTTACCTCAAAGTCTGAGGTTGACGCCACTCTGAACGGTATATATAGCACAATGCAGTCTCCTTACGCCTATTCTGGTCGATTGGTGTATTATGGCGATATGACTGGCGACGACATGCAGGCTGTCAGCTCTACCAAGCGTACTGCATCCGCTTATCTTTATGGCTTTACCAAGAGCAATGTGCCTTCTTCTTATTGGGCTTATCCATACAGTATTATTCAGAACTGTAATGTGATATTGACCAATATCGACAATATAGTGGTTTCTGATGCAGACAAGCAGACCATGAACGACTATAAGGGTCAGGCTCTTGCCCTTCGTGGTATGTCGCTTTTCGATTTGACCAAGCTCTATGGTTATCCCTATACCTATGACAATGGTGCCTCTCTGGGTGCCAGCATCGTAACAGATGTGGTGGATAAGGACTATATGCCTCAGCGCAGTACGGTGGCTCAATGCTACGACCAGATCATTAATGATTTGGAGGCAAGCGTCAGCTTGCTTGGCGAGAAGTTCAATAAGGGCAAGATCAATAAGTGGGCTGCCCTGACTCTCCTGAGTCGTGTGTATCTCTATCATGGTGACAACGAGAAGGCTCTTAATGCAGCCAAAGCTGCCATAGAGGGCGCTGAAAGTCATCAATATCAGCTGTGGACCAACGAGGAGTATCCCACAGCATGGTCGAACGATGTGAGTGAAGCTTCTACCAATAAGGGCGAGGTACTCTTTGAGATCATCAACCTTACTACCGATTCTCCTGGTAAGGAAAGTTTAGGCTATCTCTATTCGCCTCATGGATATTATGACGGTTGTGTCACAAAATCGTTCTACAATTTCCTCAAGAAAGACAACGATGATGTTCGTCTGAAGATTATCAATGTGGCTACCAAGGCTCAAGGTTATTCTTCATCTGTTTATGGACGTGGATATGTCAACAAGTATCAGCCACAGCAAGGTGAGGGTGTTGAGGATGCTAACATTCCTTTGATTCGTCTCTCTGAAGCCTATCTCAATGCTGCTGAGGCTGCAACCAAGTTGACAGCAGCAGGCAGCGACCATAATGCTGAGGCTGTACACTATCTTGGTGCTATCGTCAGCAGAGCCAATCCAGCCAAATCGGTCGATGCGTCTTCTACGGTTACTGTAGACCAGGTGCTTGATGAGCGTCGCAAGGAGTTGGTGGGTGAAGGACATCGTATGTTCGACCTGCTGAGAAATGGCAAGAAGGTGGTGCGTGTGGAAGAGAGCAACAGCACTTTGAGCAAGACCAAGCATACTTGTGGCAGGGATTTTATGACCATAGGCGAGGGAGAAGACAATTTCTACAAGATAGTACTTCCTCTGCCATTGGCAGAACGCAATGTTAGTCACTTGCAGAATAATCCTGGTTACGGAGAATAATCCTTGAACAGGTAAAAGTAAATAAAGGAAATGAACAAAAACAACAAGTTTTTATTGGTAATGATGATGGTGATGCTGACGATGTTCAGCATCACCATTTCGGCTAAGGAGTATGCCGACGACAAGAAGTTGTCGTGCGATGGTCCCTATGTGGTCTATCAGACTGACGGTAGTGTAAGAGTTATCTCGGTAACTGAGAATGGCGAGGTGAAAGATACTGTCTATGCAGTCTTGCCAAAGGATTTTACTCTGCATGTGGCTGACCATGAGGGGAAATACCCTTTCTCTGTACGTCTGCATCCTATAGTTCGTCAGCCATGGAAGCAGAGTCAGGCAAGGAAAACCTTTGTGATGTCCGATCCTCATGGCAGACTCAACTTGGTAGTCAGCCTGCTGAAGGCCAATGGTGTTATTGACAGCCAGTTACGCTGGGCTTATGGCGACAATCAGCTGGTGGTTATTGGCGACATCTTCGACCGAGGTTATGATGTGCCTCAGATTTTCTGGCTCTTCTACAAACTTGAGGCCGAGGCTGCCGAGTGTGGCGGTCGTGTTTCTGTGTTGTTGGGCAATCACGAGCCTATGGAGTTGGCTGGCGATATGCGTTACGCCAAGCCTAAATATAAGATGCTTGCCGACACCCTGGGAATTTCTTATCGCCATCTCTTCGGTTCGAATACTGAGCTGGGCCGATGGCTTGCCACACGTAATGCGATGCAGGTCATTGGCCGCAACCTGTTTGTCCATGCAGGAATCAGTAAAGAGTTCTATGATCGAAACTTGAGTATCCCTGTGGTCAACGACACTATCAGCAGTGTGCTCTTTATGAAGAGCAAGCAGCGCAAGGCTCATTCTGAGTTCTGTAAGTTCCTTTATGGCAACCGTGGTCCCATTTGGTATCGTGGCTTGGTGCTGAAGACCAAGAAATGGTCGCCTTTGTCAAGCGATTCTCTCGATATGGTGCTTCAGCGATACGATGTGGATAGAATCTATGTCGGTCATACGATATTCAAGGACATCAAGCGTTTCTATAAGGGAAAGGTCATCGCCGTGAATGTCGACAATCTGGATAACTACAACCATCAGTGTGGCAGGGCTGTCCTGATGGATGAGGATAAGGTATATGTTGTCGGTGACAAGGGAATTAAGCGCAAGCTGTAGATAGTGTTTAGTATAGACTATCGTTATTGTTTTAGCATACTTTCGTTTGTGAGAGATTGGGATGTAAACTCCTGTTTCCACAAGCGAAAGTTTTTTCTTTTTAGGAGGAATCGATTCTTATTTCCTTGTTATATTCTTATTGAACTTTCGCAAGTAAACTCCACACGCCCTTTACCTTTCCGCTATGCGCCGGTGACCGTTGGTTCAGGGCGTGTGGGGCAAAACTTGCGAAACTTCAGTTCCGTTATATTATGCCGGCTATCTGCAGGTGTTCTTGGATAGAATAAGAGATACTCATCCTTGTAATAAATAAGATTCTGTAGATGGTTGGCTAAATTAATATGGTTCATGCACGTTAATTTGTTTTTTGATGAAAATGTATCAAAGTATCATTCTTGATATTCAATATCGTTATAACTAATTGAAATAATACCAGTTATCAACAATGAGACTTCTCTTGAAACATGACATAAAGTATCATAAAAGTCTCATTTTAAGCGAAAAATATCATTTTCGATGCAGCATTTTGCCTTATTCCACGTTATTAAGATAATCAATCATTAAGCCAACTTTCGCAAATGGGAAGTTAAAGAGGTTAAAGAAGTTCGTGCCCACCACATGATCCCTTATGGACCAACGTATGGGCATCCGCTGAACAACCAGCGGGCATCAACAGAACAAGCCTCGGGCATACGCTGCCAACATGGCGGGGCAACGAATGCCCAAATAATAAGATTTATTTGGGGTACTATCATTTCTATTTCCAATAAGCATTCAAAGAAAACATAATGAAGAAAACCTGCATGGATGCACATCTATCCTGCCGCCGAGATTATCTACTTTCTGAAAAAGCAGATCGGTTCATCGTTGAAAGTAAACAACTTGATTTGATTCGGACGAAAATTGGCAAACATGACGCAATTGATCCACAAACGTTTCTCCGATGGAATGAAGCATCTGATAAAGAAAAGATAAAGCAGAAGACTGGGAAAAGGCTGAAAAAGCCCAAAAAAATCAGCCTAAAATGATACTTTTATGATACTTTTTGCAACAAAACACAAAAAATGTCATTTATTATATACACCTGTCAATCAATGTATTACAAAGATTTTTAAGTTAATAATGATACTTTGAGACTTTTCTTTCAAAAAAAACTATTAAACAACCTGCAACTTTACCTATATTCTTTACTTCTTCCATTAGAACATGATTATTACATCCATTACTCAACTTCCCCACTTGCGAAACTTGAATTCTGAGTCCACTTGAAAAAGTCATTTTTACGAAAATTTACTTTTGATTATCAATAAGTTGCAAAGACAAAAAATACGATTTTCGACTTTTTCAAGTGGACTCAATTCTTTTGTTTTTATTGCTGTCTGGTAAAACTTTTGCAAGCAAAATTAATTAGAGCTGACACTTCTCATGAGGTATCAGCCCTTTTGGTTATCTTTGTTTTTGCTAAATAAAAATATAACCATGAGCTAAGATAGTCATTTTACCGGACAGCAATAGTTTTAGTCAATAAATTGGCTTAAAAAAATGAAGATACTTGCGATGGCTCATGAAAGTACTTGCGTTTTTACAGGACTATTTTGATAAAAACGAAAACCCAAACAAGGACTAAGTGCTTTGTCAGAAAAAATGGCAACAGGTGCAGCTAAAGTTTTTGAAGTTGTTGTAAAGGAAAAGATAGTCCAAATTTCTAGTAACTTGCGGCAAACCTTGAAACGGACTGATTTGATGAATACTCGTGTGTCTGTACCGCTTTCTGCGGTATATTGTTTTCTGGCAGTCTTTCTATGTGCTGTAGCCAATTCTGGTATTGTTGTTTTCGCTAATTTTAAGGTGATTCATTCGTCAGAGTTGTAGGAATGTACTTGGGTGATGTTGAGGTGAGTATATTTTTTGTGACTATGTTTCTAAATTATAAGGGATGGTTGCAATAGCGGTAATCAAATCGTTAAACTTTGCTATAATATACGAGTAACACGTTGATATTTCAAATGTTTTCCTTATTTTTGCGTTTAACGCAATAAAAACGAAAATGAAGAAGGATATAAATCGCATTAAGGTGGTTTTAGTAGAGAAGAAACGTACCAATAAATGGCTTGCAGAACAATTAGGAAAAGACCCAGCAACCGTTTCCAAATGGTGTACAAATTCTTCTCAACCTGATTTGGTGACCTTAAGAAAGGTTGCCGAATTGCTCGGTGTGGACATCAAGGACTTGCTGAATTCCAGCAATCCTTCAGTAAATGAAAAAGTGATAATTATCAAAAACAACTAACATGACAGAACAGAATATCTATGATATAATCAAAATGCGCATGGCTGTATATAAGGCTGGTGTGAAAACTGGCTTTTGGGAAGACGTAGACCAAAGTGGTGCGTCTGAGATGATGAATTACATTTTCCCAAAATCTGGTAATATCGCCTATTATAATATAGTGATGGAACTGATGCGCAAAGCTCATGGCATGTTCTTGGGTGGCGTCTTTTATCTCTTTAAGCTGCCGGCACAGGTAGAAAGGATGATCATGGACTATCTGAAAAAAGAAAAAATGGATGTTGCAAGTCTTGGTGACGATGCGGATGCTTATCTGCAGAGTATGGATACTATTGCGACAGACCATTGCTTTACAACTGTTCCTATTGGAGCTTATCGGCAAGATGAGATTGACAATCTCTTGCGTCTGTGTGCCTCTCATTATAGATATTCATTTCAGGAGAATGTCAAATCATTCCCATATATGCAATGACAAGGAATACAAAATATACGATTGCTTTGGGTAAAGGCTGCGGATTGATAGAGGAAACGCTGACGCTGCTGTCTGTATGCGACGAGCATACGACGAAGGATTCTCTTGCCAAATATGTTCATGAGCAGAACTTGCTTAGTAGATGTTCTGACATGCGTAGCATGGACATCGTCAAATTGGTATTCTATCCTCGCTTCATGAAGCATGAACCTCATGTAATGTTGTGGTTGGGTGCCATCCGAAAAAAAGGTTTGCTGTTATCTCAGTTTAAACAGTTATTGATGCTTTACTGTGCAAGAGAGAATGCCGTTATGTATGATTTTATAGTGAATGAATTGAATGTTTTGCGTGTGAATCAGACACAAAAGTTGGAACGTGATAGAATCACTATGTTTATTAAGGGCATTGTAGATGAAGGAAAGGCGAAGTGGGGAGAAAGCATACAAAAACGACAGACTTCTTATATAAAGGCTGTGTTGGTGGATTTTGGTTTTGTGGCTCGCAATGGAGATATCTTACCTTATGAAATCTCTAATTTTGTATTGCTCTACTTAATGCATGAACTTCATTTCGCTGGTCTTTCAGATATGGCAATTTGGAATCATGAGGATTGGCAACTCTTCGGCTTGGATAGGTACAGCCTGTTGCAGCGCATCATGGATATGAATATCAAGGGTGGCTATATTGCCCAGTGCTCGGGCGAATTGCTTACCATTTCGTGGAACTATCAAACAATGGAGGAATTTATTGATGCTACATTATGAGAATAAGATAGAAAGGGCTTTGGATTACCTGAAGTCGCCAAGCAAGTTGTCGCCTACTGGCTACAGCCCTATTGTATATATGGTATATCTGCCCGAGGATGCCTTCGTGGTTAGAGGATTGATTGACTCGTTTCTGAAACCAAAGGCGGAATACATGGGATTTCATGCCCATGAATTTTCTATGGGGTTAGTCGTTGATAGGTTTATCAATACGAATGACTATCTGGATATTTGGACCGATCCCGATGTAGAAGAGCCTGAACTCTATAATAGCATCAAACAGGCCATTGTGAACGACAGGTATATAGAGAAAGCCCTGTTGGAGAAGCAAGACCAGCTGTTGGCTGAAGAAGATAATCTGCTCTTGATTATCCGGGATGTGGAGATGCTTCATCCTTTCTATATGATTGGAGCTGTGGAGAACAATATCTACAACCAGATTCAGATTCCAATGTTGGTGCTTTATCCGGGAGAAACGCAAGGCACTGCCCGTTCTTTCCTCGGCATTTATAACCAGGACGGAAATTACCGTTCCATTAACTTCTAAAGATAATCAGTTATGCATAAGATACAAGAATTATTCGACCCTTCCAAACAGCTCAACCGTAAGATAGAGAGTGTTGTCACCTTTGGTGCCAATACCACGGAAGATTTGGACCATGAAATTCGGGAGTATGTCGTTACGGACAAACTGCACAAGAACTATGAGGACGTGCTTCTCGATTTGCAGTCGGCTTTCGACAATTCAAGCAAGGAAATTGGTATCTGGGTCTCTGGCTTCTATGGTTCAGGAAAGAGTTCGTTTGCCAAATATCTGGGCTTGTCGTTTGATAAGAGCCTGATGATTGATGGCGTTACTTTTGGTGATAAGTTGTTGAGTCGCATTCATGATACAACTATCACAGCCTTGCACCATGCCATCATCAATCGCCATAATCCGTTGGTTGTGATGATTGACCTCAGTACTCAGTCGGTTGCCGGCAATATTTCAACGGTCAGTGATATAGTATATTATGAGACTTTGAAACAGTTGAACATCACCAAGTGTACCGACCAGAAGGTGATGTGCTTCGTCGATATGCTTCACAGCGAGGGGAAATATGAGGAATTCTGCCGCATCGTGAAGGAAGAGAAGCTCAAGGACTGGGAAGTGGAACAGTGCAACGACTTGGCTGCGAATATGATTGCGGCAAGTCTTGCGCCAAGGCTCTTGCCTGCCTATTTCCCTGATAGCGCCAGCTTCAAGAACATCAAGATGAACAGCGCCTTGAACGAGAAGGAACGTTTCAAGCGTCTTTATCAGCTGATTAAGGAAAAAACAGGAAAGGATAAGGTAATCTTTGTCTTGGATGAGGTAGGACAGTATGTGGCTTCCAATGTAGAGCTGATTCTCAATGTGCAGGGCATGATGCAGATTTTCAAGGATGAGTTCCGTGGAAATGTGTGGGTGATTGCTACAGCACAGCAGACTCTTACGGAGGATAATCGACAGGCGCAACTCAATTCCAATGAGTTGTTCCGTTTGAACGACCGTTTCCCTATCAAGGTGGATATTGAGGCTAACGACATCAAGGAGATTATCACCAAGCGTCTGCTGGGCAAGTCGCAGGAGGGCAAGGAATTCCTGGTTAAGCTCTTCAATCAAAACGAAGGCATCTTGAAGAATAATACCCATTTGGCTGTGCAGCAGCGTAGCATCTATAATCAGGTGCTTACAGAGCAGTCGTTTGCCGATCTCTATCCGTTCCTCCCGGTGCATATCGATATCCTGCTTTCACTCTTGCAGAAGTTGGCAAGCCGCACGGGTGGTGTAGGTCTCCGTTCGGTTATCCGATTAATACGAGACATCTTGGTGGACAATCACTTGGCTGATGCTACCATCGGACAGCTGGCGGGTCCGGAATACTTCTATGATGTGTTGTCATCTGATATGCAGAAGAACTCAGCCAAGGAAATCGTCCTGGCTGCAGATAAGGCAGTACGTATGTACACTGGCAACGAACTTGCTGTGCGCATTTGTAAGACCATTGCCGTGATGCAGTTGCTTGACGACTTCAATCTGTCTTTCGACAATATCTGTGCGTTGTTGAACAACAAGGTGAGCGAAACGCTCGACCGCAACCGTGTGCGTGAGATTATTGACGAGATTTCGGGTTCCAACGAGCTTACCTTGCAGGAGGTGGAAGGCAAATACCAGTTTATGACCAATGCCATCTTGGGTATCCGTGAGGAACGTGGTAAGATTGTGCCTCGTGAAGTAGAGAAAGCCGAGGTGATGCAGGATATGCTGAAAGACTTGCTGACTCCTGCTCCTGCCGTGAATGTGTATGCGAGCAAGACAATCACCGCAGGTGTGGAACTGACAGAACGCAACCGTCCTTACACCATCTATAACACAACAAGTTTGAAGATGAACGTGCGTTTTGTCAATGGTGCGCATTTTGAGGAGACTCGCCAGCAGTTGCTTACAGAGAGTACCCGACAGGAAAATATGCGTACCCTCTATTGGCTCTGTACGCTTAATAAAGACAAGGAGGCTCTGCTGCAGGAGATTGTGAAATGCCAGAACATCCGCAACCGCCATCAGAACGAGACCAACAAGGAGATACAGGCTTATCTCCGTGCGCAGGGCGACATGACAGAGGAGAAGAAACAGCTGTTGCTCCGTGCGCTCCGAGAGGCGCAGGCCAACAGCGAAATCATCTTCCGCGGCTCTCCACAGCAGGTGAATGCCGATACCTATAAGACGGTCGCCTTGAAGGGCATTGCCGAAAAGGTGTTTGAGAAATATCCGTTGGCTTCTGCCAATATGAAGAGCGATTGCGTGAACAAGCTTGCTTCGTATGGTGATGTTACCACCATTCCCGATTCGCTCAATCCGTTCAAGATTATCAAGAAGAACGACGGAACGATAGATGCCGCTCATCCGGCTTTGATGGAGATAAAGGATTTCGTGGCGTCTCGTTCTGAGGCTACGGGACAGGAACTGATGACCCATTTCGAAAGCATTCCGTATGGCTGGGCAAAGGATACCATCCGCTATCTGGTTGCCCTGATGCTGAAGGCTGGAAGCATACAGCTTCGTGTGTCGGGCAAGGACATCACCGTGTTTGGTGAGTCGGCAGTGGCTGCCATGGGCAATAACAATGCTTTTGGAAAGATAAGTATTTCTCTCAATACAGATGGAACTTTAACGGTTCCAGAGCTGCTGAATGCGGCAAAGATTCTGATGGGCGTATTGGGGGCTCCACGCACAGCTCCTGTCAAGGATCAGATTGCGCAGGCTGCCAACAAGCGTATCAAGTATCTGATGCCTAAGTGGACTAAGCTGGTGCCTCATTTCGAACATCTGCATTTGGCAGGATTGCATCCTCTCAACCAAGCGATAGGCTATGCCAATCGCATCCTTGAAAGTGAGGGTGGAGAGGCTGCTTACCTGTTGGGCAAGGACAAGGAATGTGAGAAGGCGTTCCGTTATGCGATGGAAATTGTGAAGAGCAACGAACAGTCGGCATTCGTAGAGCGTTTCCTTCACATGGAAAAGCTGATGGATGAGGCTGAGAAACTGACTCCGCTGGAACAGCTTGCCGAATTCCGCAAACAGGTGAATGATGTGCGCCAGATGTATAATGGCTATGTGGCTAATCCTGATGTGCCTGGCATCGTATCGGACATTACTGATTTGAGCAGTCAGTTGGATGCCTATCTCCAGCAGGCTTGTATCGAGTTCCAGACGCAGAGCAACAAACAGCTCAAAGAGAGCCGTGAACAGATCTTGGCATTGAAAGAGATGGAAAGTCTCAAGGATAACCAGCGTGAGCAGATAGATACTCTGCTGGGTGAATTGAACATAGAGCGACGGGGCGACAGCATTGATAATTTGCGTGATATGGTAAACACCTATTCGGCGTTCTATTTGCCTCAGGGTATGGTGAACAGCATCGAAAACCGGGTGAAAGCTATGGCGGAATCCAATGCGCCTGCCGTTTCTGAGGAAACAACTACTACTACGGTGAATTCTCCTTCCGATACGCCTACACGTCTCCGTATGAAGGCAAGAATTACGTCGCGTGCTGATTTGCAGGCTGTTATCGACCAGCTCACACAGTTGTTGGACAAGGTGGGCGATAATTCGCCAGTAGAGTTTATTTTCTAATTTTTAGCTATTCTGAAAGAATAAAACGATATGATTTCTCAAAACGGAAAGAAGATAATAGAGCGTTTTGTTTCGGCAGCCAAGAACCTGCTGATGCAGAATGTAACGGAAATGTTGCAGCAGTGGTATGGTATCTGGGCGGATGGACATACCATTGGTGTGGAGCAGTTGCCAAGTCAGGATACTGACATTGTGCATACTGCCCGTATGCTGCGCGACCGTTTGCAGCATCTGATGGCTGCTCTGCCTGATACGGATACTGATGCCGATAAGGAGCGGCAGGCTGTAGGTCAGCTGGTGGCTGAACAGGCTTTTACCCAGCTCAACCATTTTTGCGCTCTTCGCATGTGCGAGGAGCGTGACTTGATTATGGAGAGTATTCGTGGGGGCTATGAGTCGGCAGGATTCATGGCTTATGATAGTATTGCCCAAAGTGTGGGTGCAAGCCGTTATGAGCGTTACCGCTGTTATCTATTGAGCGTGTTCGATGAACTGAGCATTGAACTGCCGGCAGTTTTCGACCGTTTTTCACCGTTCGGTCTTCTTTTCTCAGATGAGAGTACATTGATGAAGCTCCTGGAACTCATTAACGACAGTCAGCTTTCTGCCTGGTTTGACGAGCAGAATGCTGTGACCGTGAATTTCTGGAAAGAGGACGAAACCTTGGGATGGATGTTCCAGGATTACAATTCCTTGGAGGAGCGCAGAAAGATGCGTGAAGCGAGCAGCAAGCCTCGCAACAGCCGAGAGATGGCGGTGCGCAACCAGTTTTTTACGCCAGAATATGTGGTGCGTTTCCTTACCGACAATTCCTTGGGTCGTATCTGGTATGAGATGACCCGTGGTGAGAGCCGCATCGGTGAGGAGCAATGCCGATATATGATTCGTCGCCCTGGTGAGCCGCTGGAAGAGCGCAAGCTGAAGGAGCCTACCGAGATTCTTTCGCTTGATCCTACCTGTGGTTCCATGCACTTTGGCCTTTATCTCTACGAGGTATATGAGTATATCTATATGGATGCCTGGGATAACCAGCCTTCGTTGCTTCAGAAATATCGTGAGGTACATACCCGTGAGAGTTTCCGTCGTGAGGTGCCTAAGCTGATATTGGAGAATAATATCTATGGTTGCGAGATAGACCCTCGTGCCTTGCAGATTGCCGCCCTCAGCCTTTGGCTCCGTGCGCAGAAGAGTTATAGTCAGATGGGGCTGGATGCTGCTGAGCGTCCACTCATCACCCGAAGCAACTTGGTGCTGGCTGAGGCTATGCCTGGCAATAAGCGTCTGCTCAAAGGTTTGATGGATGAGCTTGACAAGCCGATGCAGCGCCTGCTTACCACCATTTGGAACAAGATGAAATATGTGGGCGAGGCTGGTCTGCTCTTTAAGATGGAAAAGGAAATCAGCGATGATATCGAATACCTGCGCAAGAACTGGAGCAAGGTGAACCAAAATCGTAATGTCAGCTTTTACGATTCTGAGGAGCGTCGTGCTGAGGTTATGGCTGCCAATGAGGCTCGTACGGAGCTGCGCCACCATAAGGATGAGTTTTTTGAGGAAATCGCAGAGCGTCTGCAAACTGCGTTGCAAGAACTTTCTTCCCGATTGAGTGAGGAAGAAGGTTACGAAAATGCGCTCTTTTCTGAAGATGCCACTCGTGGTTTTGCCTTTATCGAATTGTGCCAGAAACGATTCGATTGCATCGTCATGAACCCACC
>ERZ1023619.201-NODE-201-length-15323-cov-35.329185_pt1 | contig 15323 bp, 8 predicted proteins | sample MGYA00380329_ERZ1023619 | MGnify/ENA primary metagenome ERZ1023619 (study PRJEB33179, sample SAMN07448976) | human gut metagenome | biome: Human-gut; feature: Human associated habitat; material: Faeces | host: Homo sapiens | place: India: Bhopal | collected...
ATTGAGCCTTACCAAAACATTACCTAAATCAAATATGATATTCTTGTATTGCATATCTATACCTTTTATCCTATTTTTTATATGATTTTCTGAATAATCATCTGTGCATTGGCATAGAAAGGCACATCCGTCTTACCCAAAATCGTGGCAGGAAGGGTGGCCATTCCCTGTAGATTATCCATCGGAACCAGCACCGTCTTGGCACCATTCTCTGATAGCAATGATACCCTATCAGAGAAATTGGTAGCCCTGACTATCGCTCCACCAATAGAAATGTTACCGATGATGCCCAGCGCAGGCTTCAGGTTTCTGCCAAATACCGATGATACGATGGCGGCAAATACTGCCGAGCCGATACCGCCCACCTGCGTGGTTCCCAGCAATGCCGTCACCTGCACCGTTACATCCAGCCGCATCAGCGAATGTTTCTGCGAGAGAATACTGCTCTCGTTGGCACGGATATAGTTATAGGTGTTGCGGATGTCTTCCTTCACCTCAGCAGAAGAAGTGCCGCTCACCGTCAACTTGCCATTGCCCTGCATGGTGATCACCTCAACCTTAATCAGCGATACCTTGTCGCCATCGCAGGTTGCCGTATAGCAGGTGCCTGGAGCCAAAGGTGCATCTTCTATCAGGTTGCTGCCACGTTCCTCCGGCACGGAAACAAAGGTTTCCTCCTGGGTCTCCTTGTCTATATAAGAGAAATTGGTATCCCAAAACTCCATGCCACCGATGCGCTTCAACTGTTCCTTTACTCTTCGGCGCATTTCTATCGCCCAGCTAAGATACTTGCGGATGTCTTCCTTGGTGAAGTTGCCATCTGGGTGCATCAGCTTGATAAGGGCAGACACCGTCTTTCTCACCGGTTTGGTATCACGCTGTCTCAGCTGTGAACCCAAGGTGAAATAATCGTCCAGCGCATTGGTATAGTTGTCCTTACGCAGATGATGCAGCATTTCACTGAAGAAATCGGTACTGAAACCGATATGGTTGGTGAAGTTGGCTGGAGCAAACTTCATAATTTCCCATCCCGGCAAGAAGAAACCGATACGGTCCAGAAAGGCTGTATCATCGCTGATCTTGTCAGAGAAAGGACTGAACAGATGGCTCGTCTGCAACACCGTCTCCACTGGCTGGTTGATGTTACCATTCAGAATGATGGAGGCATTGGCCGATTTCTCGCCACTCTTGCCGGCACGCGAGAACGATCCACTCTCCATGTAGTCTTTCATCAGCGGCACCACTTCCCTATCCTTAAACAGTTCATCGGTGGATTCATCGAAACAGACCGCATCCCATTTGCCCATGGCGCCAATCTGACCATTGCTGTTGTTAACAAACAGAGAGGCAGCAGTACCCTGTCCGCCACTCACCAGCATGGAATAAGGAGACAACTCCTTAAACACGAAAGATTTACCCGAACTGCGTGGACCCAGCTCCGCCATATTGAAATTGGCCTCCACCAAAGGGATAAAGCGAGAAAGCAGAAGCATCTTCATGCGTTCCGTCATTCCCTCCGATTCCGGTTCATAGCCTCCACTTCTCAACAGCACGTTCAGCCACTCTTCGTTGGTAAATTCCCTGCGGGCTTCCACGATGCGGTCGAGGCTGAAATTAGAAAGCTGGATAGGACGAATCTTGGATACCACGAAAGGATAAATCTTGTTGCCTATCATCATGCTCGAATCATAGTCGATGTCGATGATGGCCCAGATGCCACCCATCATCATCTTCTCGTGCTGGGTAACCAGACTCTCGTCGATATTCGCCTCACGGATATTGAGGTTAGACAGTTCTGCCCAATATTTATCTTTCGATGCATCCAGACGGACGGAAATCTTGTCAATCACCTTGTAGGAACCTTCCTCCTTGATTTTCGACTGAACCACATTCGCCTCATCCGGATTCACATAATGTTTCTGGAGCACACGTTTCACGCTCTCCACTCCCTCCCTGATTTTTTCCTCATCGTCGGTACTGCAACTGTTGGCAAGCAGGTATTCCAATACGAATACAGGTACGTTGGCTCCCACCTTCACGGCACGAACGATGTCTTTTCTTACCACAAAGCCTTGGAACAAATCCAGGAGTTTTCTATCTAATTCTATCATTGTCTATCATGTTTTTGCCCTTTTACAGGCAACGTTTTAAAACAAGTCATCCAGGTCTCTTGATGATGCCGACTTCACCTCGCAGAAATCAATCTGCTCCTTGGTAGCTGCATCTACCAGAACCACCTTTATGTTTCCTGATGATGGCATTTCAAATTCATTATTGTCAAGCAGTTGCCCCGGTTTGATGGTAACAATCTGTGTCGATTTTTGCTGGCTTCCTTCATAGAGATGCAGTTCGATGCGGCGCTCCTGCTTGAAGACATCAGAAGATGATTCTGCCTGAATCTTCAACTTGAAGTATTGACCAGCCACATGCTGCAGTTCCTTCTTGTTGGCAATATTCACCTGCAGCGCCTCAACACCAGCATCCTTGCCAAACTCATAGATAGGAATGATGCATTCCTGCGGTGTAAAGCCACCATGTGCATAGCCGTAAGCTCCCTTGGTTACAAACGGCTTGTCGGTCTGGGCATAATACTGATAGGCTGATCCGCAGAAATTATCCTGCCGGGCTATCAGATTTACGGAAGAAGGAGTCAGCTGGTCGTTAGCCAGACAGAATCGCTCATCCAGTTTCTGGATGTCACCATGCGGAGCTGGAATCTTGTCAGCCTCATCCAGGATGCCCGTAATAACGAAGCCGTGGTCGGCTGTTACATACACCTTGGCATATCCCATATCCAGCAGGCTATCTATCTTTTCAGCTATCTCCTTCTCATAATTATTGATGTCCTTCAATGCCGCCAACTGCTTCTTCTCGCCCACCTGGTCTATATCACCATACATCAATACCAGATGCTGGGCGGTGATGCTGCTGTTCAGTTTGTCTGCCTGTATCACCTCAACATCAGGCACCTGAGTCTTGAGATGGGCATAGCGGGCCTGTGCCGAGAGTTCCACGCCTTCACAGCCAAACAAGGCACTCATGCCGTTTTCCGTAACGGATGGGAGCATGGCGAAGGCATAGTCGTTAGACTTCTTCGATTTGGCTTGCTGATAGATGGTTTCGGCGATTTCCAGTCGCAGGCCGTCGCATACCAGGATGGCGATTCTGCCCTTACCCAAGAGTTTTTCCTTCAGCAATCCTTGCTGCGAAGGCTGGTAATCCTTTGCCAAGGCAAACCATTTATCCAGAAGTTCCTTTTCTGCCTGCTCATAGAGATACTGGAAAGGGCGCAGCCATTTCTCATCGTGCAGCCAGGCTGCATAGAGATGGCGCACAGCCGTATCAAGTATCGCAAAATGAGCACGGTAATACTTGGCGAAATCCTGCAGGGAAGCCACCTTGTAGAGTTCACCGTTCTTGAACTCCACAATGGTCTTTACATCCTTGAGCCAGGCTGCCTTATAGCTTACAGCCTGTCTGCTCTGGATGCGGGCATCGATGTACTGGGTATAGCCCGCCAGAAATTCTCCGTTTTCTATGGCATGGCTCAGGCGCTTGAACAGGGCATGGTCTAATGCCAGAAATGGATGGTCGGGATGAGCCTTCAGCGGATCAGCCTCCTTCAACCTGGTATATCGGGCGATGTAGTCTGCCATCATTGCATCCATATCATGCCTACTGGTACACCTGTGATAGATGGAGAGCAGGGAGGCTGAAATCTGATTGCTGACCAGACCATCAAAGATGGCATCCATCACGGTCTGAGCCAGCACCTCAGCTGACTGTTCCGTCTGCGGTTTGCCTATCATAGCAAAGACTTCGGCAGTGAATATCTTCCATACATCCTTGTCCATGTTCTTGGCTGTAGATGCAGGTGCGGCCAGCAAATCCATCAGGAGCTTGTCGGTTTCCATCGGTTTGTTCAGCCCCATGGCTATGCCCTTCCACCAATTCAGGCTCTTTCCCTTGCTCAACTTGGCAGCCACCAGCAATTCCGCCTTTGGCAACTGCGTATTGATCTGGATGGCATCAAACAGATGTTTGCGGATGTAAGTTTCCATATCATCAAGCACGATGCAACCTTGCGTCTCGGCATATTCGAGAAGGAAAGTCAGTTCACCCTTGCTTCTCTGGGTATAAAACACCACTTTCTCGCCAGCATGATGAGTCTCTGCCTCATACTTCGCCTTGATTTCATCCAGGTCAGAGCTGGCTACAGGCAGCAGCACAAACTGAGAAGGAAGATAATTCAAGAGGAATTTTCCTTCTTTCCTGACATCGGTCACTACGACTCGTCCCTCTCCTGCCGCAGCCTTGTTTATATCGTCAATGAACCATTTGTCTATCATTGTTATTTATTCTTTTTAGTTTTACCAATCTGCATTGAGATATTTCTTCAACTGTCCGCTATTGAGCACGTCATAGCTCAGCAAGCCGGCTTTCTGCAGTGGGGCAATGTTCTTGCCCACACCGTCGTCGAGCTTCGGATCGTAGCCGCTGGCAAGGAGGGCATCTATCTTGTCGGCAAACTGATGTAGTTCCTGCAGCTGATCCTTGATTTCGGCAGCCTCTATCTTGCCGTTTGCCGTGGTTGGGTCGATGGCGGCAAGGCGGTCGGAAAGACCGCTCTCCCGGTTGGCGAGATACACACTCTTGATGCGGAAGAGGGTATCACGGCTCCAGGTATAGATGCTTATGTAGAGGTCGATGGCAGAATGACCGCTTGCCGGGTCACCACTGGTAAGATGCCAGATGAATGGTGTCTTTGGCAGATACATAAAGAGGTTGAGATGGTCGCTGAGCTGCTGGAAGAACTTTTCATACAGATACTTTCTCAGACTCTTGCCGGTGCCCAGGTTCATGCAGAGCAACTGCTCTATCTGCGAGATTTGCGCCCCGCTATAGCCTCGTTCCACTAGTTCCTGCTCAATGCGTACATCCAATGGCTCTTCATCCATACGTTCACAGAGTGGGATAACGCCATCGTCATCTTTCTTCAGGATGGCACGGATCACGTCGGTTATCAGCTCAAAGCAGAGGCTTTGGGTTCGCTGAGGCGGAAGCACCCCGGCATGGCGGAACTGATACCATACTTCGATAGGGTTCATGCGATGGTTGTCGCTGTTACAGAACTCCTCCCAGTCATAGTTGTTCTGATAGAGCTTTTCGAAATCAGTGATTTGTGGCTGCTCGTTGTCGATGGTAAGGGAATCCAGATGCTCCCAAACTTCTGCTGAGGCTGGGAACTCGGTGTTTTCTTCCTTCAACCAAACCTTGTATGCCTCCAGGGCTGCCTGCGATACGCTCAAGTCGCCCACAGGAATGCCTTCCTTATCCAATACCATCTGGCGGTCGTGATCACTCAACTCATAGACATCAAAGACGATACGGTTGATGATGGCCTCGTTCAAGAGGATTTGAGTCAAGAGAGCATTCTCATAGTTGTAGTAACGGGTGAGCTCAGACTCTGGGGATGAGACTGGGGTGATTGGTGAGTGAGAATAATTCTGCTCTACGACAGAATAGGTGCAAAGATGCTTTTTGATTGCTATATTAGCATCAACATGTGCCCTAATGTTATCCTGCTGAAAGCTACTTCCTTTTGCTATAGGAATCCTTCCAATATCTCCAACTTGGGTGTTAACTGTAGGATTAAGACATTTTACTATATAAGTTGCCAATTCACTATTCAACAATCCCAACATATACTCTTCATCAACTTTTCCTAAAGTAAAAATTGAAGACCCACCAGAATCAAACATTTGGTTTGCTTCTTTTATTCTAAACGAAGTTCCTTGTGCTCCACAGCTGCAATAAGTTATTCCTTTTGAAAAATAATATTTCTCATTTTGAGGACGTGATTTTTGTTTTCCTTTTTCGTCAACAAAATTTTTAATATCTTCTCCATCATTCTCCCAATTAACAGTCAACCAAAAGTTGCCAAACCACTTATTATATGAACCACCTTTTGAATAAAAGAACCATTTCTTTTCTATATCAGAACTTTTTATCTCCCACCAATAACGCAAAAATCTATTATTATTAGAGGTTATAAGCCCTTGACAATTTTTGTACGCACTTTCTATTGATTCATTACTAAACTTCTCTCTGAACTCATCCGAAATCCAATAGATGAAAGGCCATGACTTGATAGCCTTCAATTTATCTTGCGGAAGGAGATAAACCCTTTCATTTAAATTTCCATTTAAATAAGCAAAAAACAACTGTAAAACGGTATGCTTTTTATCTTTCTCCTGCAAGCCGTTATTTATATCAAAGAATAAAGCATCACCTTTATAGTCATGTTCTTTATCTAAAACATAGAAAGCAGGAGCACTCGCATAACCTGTCCCCTTAAACATATTGATTCTATCAAGGCCATGTTCTACAAACAAGCTGATATGAGTCGTATTAAGAATGAACTTGCGTACATCCTCAAACGTCTTAATATACATAAAAGTCAATGGATGAATCATTCCCACCTTGCCCAATTCATCCGTCAACTCGCAGCATCTCTTGATAAAGCAAGCATAGAGGTTGATGTTGAACTTCATCGGCTTCTTATAATTAGCCTCAGCAAACTCCTTCAGTTCCGGACCGAAATCGCTGCTGTCAGTATATGGCGGGTTAGCCACGGCGACATCAAACGACGTGGTAAGGATGTCAAGGAAGGTCATGGCATCGTTGACTAATGAGAGGCTATAGGCATTGCTGCCCTCACCGCCCCACTGGTGAACCTGCTGGCGCAAGATACTCAGAGCCTGCTCACGGAAAGAGAAGAAATCTGCTATCTGGAACTCATTGAAGAGCGTCACCTCCTGACTTGGCATCAGCGCTTCTATCTTCTCCTTCAATCGAATAAGTGAGCCAAACTTATGGGCATTGCAAAGGTCATTCCAAATATCCTTCAGCACCTCTCGCTGCTTACTATTCCAATGACTGTCGCCCATATCGAAGGTAGCCTCTATCTTCTCATACTCAGGCAAGGTGAAGTGGGAAGACACCACATTGCAGTAAGTAGGCATCTTGCCACGGCGACCCTTCAACTGCATCGCCTTGATAAAGAGAGCTATCTGAGTGAGCTGCACAGCACGTTCGTCCAAATCCACACCATAGAGGTTGTTCTCTACGATGAGTTTCGGAATGTCACGGCGGCTGAAGTCGGCACCATAGTTCTCCATCTGATCTACATACATATCATAGAACACGGAGAAGGCATAAATAAGAAAGTTACCACTACCACAGGCAGGGTCGATGAGCTTGATGTCAAGGATGCCATTAGGCTTAGGCTGGCGCACACGCAGCTTTGGGGCATTGGCGATAAGATACTTCGTCTTGCCGGTTTCCTCATCAATCATAAAACGGCTGTCAGGATACATCTCCAGATATTGCTTGCCCAGGGTATTATCTACCAGGAACTTGACTACCCACTGAGGAGTATAGATCTGACTCTGGAGAAAAACCTTATCATATTCTATTTTCTCTCCACTCTCCTTGAGCTGCACCTTTTCTACGGCATTGAAGTTCTCATACATCCAGCCCAGGATATCATCCCCCTTCCAGATATCCTCGCCGCACTGCTCATCCAGTTCGATGCTGTTGAAAGCCGTGATAATCTCGTCGAGTTCATCGGCAGTAGGCAGGATAGCGTAAGGATGGTCTGCCTTAAAGAGCGGAATACCGAAATCATCGAAGAGTTCAGCAAACTTGTCTCTCAGGAAGTTTTTCAGTCCCATTCGTTCAGCTGCTCTCTCCTCAGGGTGCTCTTCGAGCCACATCTTGTGCGAATAAGACAGATTGCCATGTTCTGCACGTCGGCGAATCACCTCAGGAAAGAGTTCTCGGTCTTCCATCACCTTCACAGCCGCCAGTCGGTTGAAGAGTGTAAAGACACATTCCTTGATAGCCTCCTTTCGAGCCTCAGCATAATTGCCCATAGCAGCCTGGTGGGTAGCGATGATGGTATCGAGCACACGTCGTTTAGTCTGCTGCTCATCCGACAGCGTCTCCACCGGCATTGCCTCCTCCTGCAATCCCAGTCGAGAGAATCTATTGTCAATGGCCTGCTGTATCAGGCCTCTAATTTTCAGAACATGGTCTATCAGTTTCATATCTATTGTATTTTAAACTTTTCGAAATCTATTTAGTGCACAAAGATACATAAAATATGGGAAATAATTCAAAGAAAAAGCTAGAAACTTAAAAAAGTGCGCAGAAACTTTTAGTTTCCACGCACTTTCATAGAAAAATTCCAGGGTCAAAATCTTATTTTTTCATCTTCCAACTACGAATTCGCTTATCGATTTCATCTTTTGGCAAACGAGTATTAATATTCTTGAGAGCTTCCATCCTTTCAATGGCAGTCTCACTATCAATGATATCGTGCTCTAATAACTTTTCAAACAGGTAAAGAATTCCGTGGACTTCCACTTCATCCTTCTGCACAATTTTACGGAGTTTACCATCTCCGGTTAAAAGAGAACAGCCCATATCTTTAGCCAGTTTCCACACAGAGCAATCCTGAATGCTTGCATTAGAAGTTTTTGAAGCTTCCATGCGCATAACAGCCAGCTCAACCATTTCTTTCGAAGAATGCTTTTTTACAAGCAATCTTCCTTCCTCCTCAAAGACTCTTATAGCCTCTTGCTGCTCGGCAATCAACAACTCATGAATAATCATGTCTGTTGTATGGATTTCCCAAGGCAGCTTGAAGAAGTCGGTAAGCAAATCCACGCTTATCAAGTCTATGAATATATTTGTATCACTTACGACTATCTTCTCCATTGGCTATATTACATTAACGGTGTCACGAACTGTTGTAACTGAACACTTCAGCAAAGAAGCAGCTTTAGAAGCCGTAATCAATTGCTGTGCCAGCGCACTATAGACCATTGCCTTGAAACGAGAAACCTTTTTCGTCTGCAATTCAAGGAAACGTTCTTTATCAACAACTTTCCCAAAAGTTTCTTTTTCTACATTTTTACGGATTCTGAAACTCTTATATCTCTTCTCCGTTACAATGCCCTTTTGGAAGAGTTTATACATGATAGCATCTATAGATATTCCATAGGTTTCCTGCAAAAAGATAAGTTCATTTAGAGATATCTTATTTTTGCCTTCAAGCGTTTTCGTTATGACAGATGTAGGCAACAACATTTCATTTGCGAAAGCATTGCACATATTTTCTATCTCGCGAGTACTTAATTTCTCTGAGAATTTATCATTAAACAATAAATGACCAAGCTCATGCAATGCAGTAAATCTCTTACGCTCTGCCGTACCTATTTTACTGTTTAAGACAATTACAGGAAATTCCCCATTGATCATTCCACTCACGCCATCAAACCCATCAGGTCCTTCAGTGGTAATGAACTTAACCCCATTTGCCTCTAACATATCCTGTACATTAGCGATAGGGTCTGAACCTAATTGCCACTTATTGCGAACAATTTGTGCATACTTAACCATATCTTCATAGCTCAGCAACACTTGTTCGCAAGGGATTCCTTCAAAAGAATCACCTTCATCACCCAAGATTTCTTCGATCTCAAGATAGCGTTCGATTTCATCCTGGATATTCACCTTTAATGCCTCGATATCTTTCGTTCCAACACTCGCTTTTTTGCGAAAAGAAACTTTCATTTCCTGTACATCAAATGCAAATGAACGGAAGAAATAATCTAAATCCACACGAAGTGCATCAGCCAAAGCTATGAGAATCGTGCTGGACGGCATCATCTTGGCAGCCTCGTATTTTGAGATTGCCTGCTTGGAAACTGAGCCATTTAGCAATCGGCTCAAAGCCTCCATAGAGATCTTTTCTTTTACTCTCGCCTGACGTAATCGCTTAGCGAAAGTTTCCATTTCGTTCAACATATTTCAAACTTTAACTATTCCTGTTGACAAAGGTACGAAAAATTTTCAAATGTCAACCAACTTACCATTAAAAAATGCGACTTATTAACATTATATAACTATTCATTCCTCGAAATCAACCTCGTCGTCCTTACCCATCTTACCAACAAGTATGAGTTGCTGCTGAAGCCAGCTACGATACTCAGCTACAGAGCATTTGCCATGAGGCATCTTGGAGCGCATCTTATATACCTTTGGTTGAGGTACAGGCTGAGGTGCGGGTTGTGGCGGGATACCAGGAGCAGGATTTGGCTGAGGCACCGGATTTGGTTGAGGTTTTGGAGTTGGATTCGGGTCGGTGGTGTTGATTTCCATCTCCCAAATGTCCAGGTTTTGTGCATCATTCTTTACCTGCTGCAACTTATACTCCATATCTCTGAGCTGCATATTGATATTGCGGCAGCGGATGCTCCATCCATCGCCCAGACGGGCATCAATGGCAGTAAGTTTCTGATAGCTCTGCTCTAGCCCTTTCACCTTATTATATATAGACACATTCCACTCCTCTGGATAAGCACTACATTTCTGGCGCAAAGCATCAGCCCTGTTGAGTAGCTCTACACAAGCCTCTGAAAGCTGTTCGGCACTATGCTGCATCAGGTGATAATAGAGGTCCTTGATTTCCTGGGTGGTCTGTCGCATTATCTGCGCATTGCGAACCAAGTCACTTTCACGAGCCTGACGCCAAAGGTCACGCTTCTGGTTGAAGGCGGTCATGTCACAGCCCGTCTTCTCCAGCTCATCCTTTACTTCGGCGATAAATTCTTTCTCATCCTCAAGCTCATCAAACTGGGTATCGATGAAATGCAGGTCTTTCTGCACACGCTCCAAGGCTTTGATATACTCATCGGCTTCGTCAAGGAAGTCGTTCGCCATATTGAGATAGTTGGTATCTGTCACCGTCTTGTTGAAACGGTTGAAGATGGCACGGGCCTTGACCGATGTAGGGAACAAAGCCGCCATATCCTCATCGCTCTCAATCTTGTCATAAACCATTTTTGACAAAGCCTTTGACAAGGTGCGGATGCAATCCACTATCTCGAAATCATTCTTGTTGTAATTAGGCTGATCCTCAGAAGGGAGAATCTTCTTATACTTACAGTCTTCCTTCAGAATGTCAACGATTTCCTGGCGATCCTTGTAAGAAAGCGATTGCAGTACAGCCTTGAAACTTGCCTTTTCAAAGATACGAACACTATCGAAGACCTTGCTGACACCTTCATCTGTGGCTGAATGAAAATCCTCGCCACCATACTTAACGATAATTTTGTTGCCACGAAGCAAGGCTGCAAGGGTGGTTACCACTACACCATAGGAATAACCCGTAGGAGGAGCCAGAAGGTCACGCTCCAGGTCAACACCCGTCTTGAACAACTTGCAGCGATTCAGAATTTCTGTAACCACAGCCAGATTATCACCAATAAACTTGCCTGATGTATCGAAGAACCGGAATTCTTCGGAAGGTCCGAAGAGCTTGGACAGTTTGGCAACAGGCACAGTTAATGCCTGCTTGGCAATGGCATCATCCAACGTAGCTGTTAAACGACGGGTATAGACATTGCCAGCCATTCTGCGCTCTACTCCCTCCAGTTCCTTGAGACAGTTTTCCTCAGTCAACTGGTAGGCATTATAGGCATAGACAATGGTTCCTTCCTGATAGGCACGGCGTACCAAGTCCTCCAGCTGTGTCTGCTTGTCGCCACGGGAATCAGTAATGGTACGCTGCACCTTCTTCTCCTCATCGGTAGAATAAGTCTTGGTGTCGATATAGTCTATGCGCAAGAGTTCTGCTGCCAAATCGAGAATCTGCTTGGCGTAGGTATTCGTCGGAATTATCGACATCACGCCTTTCTCGTCTTGAGTATCCTGCTTGACCTGTGCAATCACCTGTTCCCTATCCTCATAGAAAACATCATAGAGCACCACCTTCATATAGCGCTCTGTCTGGTTGGCAAAGTTCTCGCCATTGCTGGTTTCCACACAGAAGCTGTACTTCACCCCATCCAGCGTAAAGCCCTGTGCCGCCTTCACCAGACGCAACTGCTTCATGCGGCTGATAATTTCAGCCTTCTGACGATAGACTGGTATCTCGTACTTGCTCATATCGTCGATAATCTGCTGCTCTATCTGACTGGTGATGCGATACTGGTCGGCAGTCTGAAGAAGCACATTATTCTCTACCAACAGAGCTACGGCACGCTTCACCTCGTCCAGAATCTCATAATACTGTTCCGGGCGGCGGGCATACGAACTGGTGATATTCTCTACCGTGGTACGGGCATCCGACTTGGCAAGGAAATAGATGACCTGCAAGAGTTGCTTGCCTTTCACGATTTTAAAACTGCCATCAGCCTGGATATGGTCTTCAGCCTGCTTGTAACGGATGCCGAGTGACACAGGAACATTATCCATTGCCTGATTACAGAGTTCCACAGCCGATACATGGGTATAAACCTCCTCCTCGGTCATTGACTCTTTCTTCAAGACATCGAACACCGACATCAGCATACCACGGGTACCAATCTGACTGGTCACCGTATCGCGAGAACCAAAGAGGAAATACTGCAACATGGTAAACTGGTGCTCAAAGAAAGGATAGTAATCGGCATAAGTTTCGCCATCCTTGGTAGCACTCAGGGCGAGTCCGGAAATATTTGTAACCGCCTGAATCATACCACTGTTCTTGGTGAAATATTTCTGGAGTTCCTGCTTGCCTGCATCGGTTTTGTCGAGCAGTCGCTTGCGGATAATCTTATCGATTTCTTCGGCAGCAATAGGGATACGGGTCTTGAATCGGGCTTCTACCTTGTTGAGCAGATGCAGGTTCAACCCAGCCGCATTGAGCACATCACTGAAAGCCTGCTGGGCGATACCCACCGTCCAGACACGGTTGCCCAGGGCTGAAAGTGATTCAGAGAGACCTTCCAGGTCAAGCAGGTTGATTTTCTTCTGTGTGATGGCCTCGCTCACCTCGTCGATGAAGAAAACAATCTTTTCCTGAGGATGCTTATCCAGATAGAGGGAAAGATCCTCCTTCAGTTTATCGGCATCGTATGAACTGATACGTTCTTCCACCATGGCCTTGGTTTCCAAGAAGTTTTCATCGCCAATGATGGCACTAATCGCCTTCTTGAAAACAGGCACAGTGGTCATCATATTGCGGCGAAGATTCTGCCATTTCTTACCATTGTTCTGCTCTTCTACCTTCTGGAGGAAGGCTGCATATTGACCACCCAACAAAAGATGATATTCCATGAAACCAATCCAGTTGGCCATCAGACCAAGCGAGAGCAGGAACTGGCTCATCGCCATGTGAGCTATTCCTTGCTTGTTATCTACCTTTGCAGAGTCAAACAATACTACCTGGTATTTCGACTTGGCAAGAGAATCTATCTGATTCCTAATAAAGTCCTCATTCTTGAGTCCCACCAGCTTATGGGAAAATCTCTCCCGGAAACTGGTACCTTGAATAGACGGGTTTTCTATCAGGAAGCCCAACATCTTGGCAAAGTAAGACTTACCCGAACCATAGAAACCACTGAGCCAAACACCCGTTTCCTTCATATCAGAAGTAAACTTGTCGAGGAAATCGGACAAGTGGGTAGCAAGACTCTCGGTAAGGATAAAACCATCGAGTTCTTCCTTTACTTCATCCTCGCTCTGCAAATTGAGGTCGATTACATTCTTGATGTCATTGTCCAACTGGATGGACAGAATATCTTTGATTTTCATCTTTATTGTTAGTTTGTTATTTGATGACAATGCAACGATACTTAGAGGCAGGCTGCTTGCCGAGGAACATGATTTGGTCGCCTTCGATAGTGGCAGGATAGAACACCACGAGCGGAATGTGTGAGTCCATCACCGCCGAATGCTCCATGATGTTGATATTCGAGAAATTCATGCCATAAAGAGCACCCGTATGTACAAGTACCGGCACTTTTCCTTCAGCAAACACCTGCTTAATCTGCTCAATGAGTGCGTAAAAGAAAGTACCTTCTTCAAAATTCTGACTGAAGAATACTTCCTGGCCGAAATCCTTGTAATTGGATTCAAAGGTGTCTATGCCTGCTTCATCCAAAAACAGTCTGAAACTTTCACGCACATCAATGAAGCTATATCCATCAGTCAATTCCTCACGGGCCTTAGCCACATAGGCATCCTCGTCTCTGGGTGGATAAACAAAAAGTATGCTCTTTCCACCATTACATTTGCCTGCTATTTTCACAATGTCTTCCTTGAGCGTTGCTGTCAGCTCATTAAAAAGGCGATTGTGCTCTATATCGAAAGTCTGCATCATTGTCATATTATCATTTCACAATTGAATTCTCTGTTCTTTACTCTTTCTCCCTTACTTCTATCTTCACCTCATCTCCTATCTGGGTAATATTCCAGAAAGGCATGAACTCTATGCGCTTCAGTTTAGCGATGAGAGAAGTTTTATCATAGAAGCTAAACACCATCATCGGATTATCCAGACTGTTTTGGGCAGGATACACCGCCATTGCCATTCTTATGAAATAAGCAAACAGTTGCGAAGTCATCGGCGGATAAAGGATTTGCTTTCGGATAGCTCCATCTGCCAACCCCAGTTTCTTCAAGATGGTGAGATATTTAGACGCACATATCTTCAAAGTGGCTTCCGACCAATTGAACTCTCCCTTTTCCGTTTCCTTTATGTGATGGAGCAAGGCTAGGACATCGAGAGCCGACAATGTGGTTCGCCCCTGATAAACAGCCTGCATAAACACTTCTTCTGAAATTCTCCGGAAGAGCAGGTTGCCATATACGATTTGCCAATAAAGCACCATCAGTTTCTCCCGATAGGAGAATTCTTTTGAAGACAAAGCATCCAGGAAAAGCTGCTTATGCCTGTCGTTGGCAAAAGTCAGGATCGCCGTTTTGATGGCAGCCAGGAATCGGGTGAATGTCTTGTGGGTACGGAAAGAAAAACTTCCCTGTCCATCGGGCATACGCCCCATGTATTCGCAGATGAAATCCATCATCGACGAATAATCGGGAATACTCCCCAAGACATTTACACTTGAATCATATTTTATTGCCATTTTTATTTTCTCTTATTTGGGTGTAAAGGTACGGAAAAAATTTCATCTAAACAAATAAAATGAGAAAAACTTACGCTTTGGGGATTACGAAAGTAGATTATTCCTTGCAACTTAATAAATAGGACCCGAAAGTTAAACTATCATCAAACTTCACATTCTAAAAGAAAAGATGTAGATATTTAAGCTCTCTCATGTATAACGTTTTTCTAAAACTATTGCCACTATTGCCACACTTCAAGTTAACCAATTGATTTTTAGCTATTTAAGCGTTGCAACAAGGGCATTTCCTATTATCACCTATTGCCACCTATTGCCACACTCGGGCGAAAAACGGGGGATTCT
>ERZ1023619.203-NODE-203-length-15253-cov-16.124951_pt1 | contig 15253 bp, 9 predicted proteins | sample MGYA00380329_ERZ1023619 | MGnify/ENA primary metagenome ERZ1023619 (study PRJEB33179, sample SAMN07448976) | human gut metagenome | biome: Human-gut; feature: Human associated habitat; material: Faeces | host: Homo sapiens | place: India: Bhopal | collected...
GTTCCCATCCTGGGGGATTCCGAGGGAGCTGGTCGTATGAGACTTGTCCGTCTCTGCATTTAAGCGGGTGCAAAAGTACTGCTTTCCTTTGAACCTGCCAAATATTTTCCGAGAAATATTCCTTTTATTAACTTCTGTTAAGGAAAAAGTCCTTTAAAAGTCCACGACAGTGATTCCTGCTCCGCCAAACTGCACATGCTCATCGGCAAAGTGGGTGACATTGGGCACACTGCTCAGATACTGGCGGATGAGCTGTCTCAAGATGCCGTTGCCTTTACCATGGAGGATGCGCACACGGGGCATACCCACGAGGATGGCGTCGTCGATGAAATACTGCACGGCATTGAGCGCCTCATCGCCACGCATACCTCTGATGTCGAGGTCTTGGTGGAAATTGGTCTTGTGCTTGTCTATCGTGTTGCGTGTCTCGGTACTGATGCCATACGAGCCTAAGTTCTCCTTGCGTTGTTCTGTCTTGTCGGTCTCGGTGGTGGCGACAGCATGTTCCAGACGGTTGAGGCGCATCTTGGTACGCATACCTCCAAAGACAGCAGTAGCCATATCGCCCGCTATGCTCTCTATGGTTCCTATGGTGGAGAGCCCTTTAATGCGTACGGTGTCGCCTACTGATAGAGGACGGTTTTCCTGCTGCGTCTTGTTGACAGCACTGCGCAGCGCCGCCGCAGCCTTCTCTTGGTTCTGAGTTTTTTCGGCTTTACGCTTGGCATGTCGTTCCTTGCGTTGCTGTATCTGAGCTATCTTGCGGGCTATCTTGTCGTCGTTTTCCTTGGTGTCGATGTCCTGCATCTCTTCCTTGAAGGCGTCCAGCTCCTGACGTATGCGCTTGGTCTCCTCCTTCTCAGCCTGCTTCTCGCGTATCTCGCGTATGGCGTTCTCTATCTTTTTGTTGCTCTCCTTCAGCAGTTCCTCTGCCTGTTGTTTGGCTTTGGCGAGTATCTGTTTGCGGCTTCGTTCTATGTCCTCTATGTCGCTCTCGTATCGCGAGATGGTCTTTTCCATGTCTTTCTCGCGCTGGTGTATGCTCTGTCGCTTGTTCTCCCAGTATCGCTTGTCACGAACGATGTCCTGCAGATACTTGTCGCTCTGTATGTATTCGGAGCCTACGATGTCGCTGGCCTCCTTGATCACCTCTTCGGGAAGACCTATCTTGCGGGCTATCTCGATGGCGAAGGAAGAGCCCGGTCTGCCTATAGCCAACTGGAAGAGAGCTTTCATCTCGTGGCGGTCGTAGAGCATGGCACCATTAGCCACACCCTCATGACTGTCGGCAAAATGCTTCAGGTTCTGATAGTGTGTGGTGATGACTCCATAGGCACCTTGCTGGCAGAAGCGGTCGAGCACAGCTTCGGCGATAGCTCCGCCGATGCCAGGTTCGGTGCCTGTACCAAACTCATCGATGAGGATAATGGTGTCGCCATTGGCTGCCTTCATCATATTCTTCATGTTGAGCAGATGCGAGGAGTAGGTACTTAGGTCGTTCTCCAGACTCTGTTCGTCGCCTATGTCGATCATGATGTTCTGGAACACGCCCGTCTTCGAACGCTCGCTCACGGGGATGCTCAGTCCGCACTGCAGCATGTATTGCAGCAGTCCCATGGTCTTCAGGCATACTGACTTTCCTCCGGCGTTAGGACCTGAGATGATGAGGATGCGCTTCTCTTGTGTCAGCATGATGTCGAGTGGCACCACCTTCTCGCCTTTCTTCTCCAGCGAGAGTCGGAGCAGGGGGTGAATGGCTCTGGTCCAGTCTACGTGTGGGTGGGCTTCCACTTCTGGTTCTATAGCCTGCTGTACATCGGCAAGTTTTGCCTTGGCTTGTATCAGGTCGATGATGGCAAGGAATCGGTAGCTGTCTAATATCTCGCGTGAGAAGGGTCGCACCTTGTTGGTGAAGTCGGTGAGGATGCGTATGATCTCCTTGCGTTCCTCTCCCTCGAGTTCTCTCACGCGGTTGTTGGCTTCCACCACCTCGGTAGGCTCAATGAATACCGTTCTTCCCGTGGCGCTCTCGTCGTGCACGATACCTTTTATCTTTCGTTTCAGGGTAGGGATGACAGGGATGACGAGTCGTCCGTCGCGCAGGGTAGGGGTGACATCTTTCTCTACCACTCCCTCGCTCTGTGCTGCACGCAGTATGCCATACAGGGTGCGGGAGATGCTGCCCTCGGTCTTTGCTAACTCACGGCGTATCTGCAGCAACTCGGGGGTGGCGTTGTCGCGTATCTTGCCAAACTTGTCGAGTATCTGGTCGATGCGTTGTATCAGTTGTGGGAAAGACATGACGTCAGCCGACAGGCGATGCAGTGCAGGGTAGGGATATTTCTTCTCTCTGCGCCAACCGTCTTCTTGTTCGGCCTCATCGTCATCGCTGTGGTTGAGTATCTTTACGATACCGTCGATGGTGCTCAGCGAGCGGCGAAGGTCAAAGAGTTCGTCTTCCTCCAAGTGGGTGTTCTCCACGCGGATGCGTACAATCGACTCTCTCACATCGTAGAAGTATTGCAGGGGGAAGTCTTCCACTTCCTCCATGAGTCTGCGAAACTCTCGGGTCTGCAACAGCCATTCGTTCACCTCGTCGGCATCAGAGCTGAAGTGCATCTTCTCCACCTGTTCCTTGCCCAGGGTGGAGAGGCATCGCTCACGCAACAGGTTACGAATCTCGTTGAAGCCTATCTTTTGTTCAAAATTATCTGGATATATCATGTTGTTCTTATTTTCAGGCGGCAAAGTTACGAATTTTTTGAATGTTACCCAAATTTCAACTGCAAAAAACAAGGGAGCGAACCCTGTTAGGTTGCTCCCTCGTTGTTCTTGTTTCTATTATTGATAGTTCTTAATCCCAGGAATCCCAATTATCAAAACTACCGAAGTGCTCCTTGGCAGTATCTGTTCCTGGAGTTCCCATTTCTGGAAAATCAGTTTTCGTGTCTCCAGTATTGTTTCCACCTTCAGTACGCGATAAACTTGCCAGCAAGTTTTCCATCAGTAACGGAGCACATTTTATCTGTGGCTGTAAATATACTTTTTTATTCATGATTATAATCGTTCTTACTTAATATATTTCTTACCATTAATGATATAAATACCACTTGGTAATGATTGGAAGCTACTTGCATCCTCACTTACCAGCTGACCATTGATATTATATACTCTGCTATTAGCAGGCATCAATTCACCATCAGTAGTGATAATCAAGTCTTCAATGCCTGTTGTTTCGCCATCGTTACCATCAGTAATGCTACTGGTACTGATGCTCAACATCGTTGGTTTTGCACTTGCTGGCAATTTGGCTTTCAGGAAGCCACGGAAACCTTTGACTGTTCCAGAAGCTGCAGAATAAGCCTTGAACTTACCATCAGAAGCACCGATGAAGTAATCATTCTTAGCAATATTCATGGTGTTGTAACTTGATGTCCAAACATAATCATTACTCTCACACCAGGCGTCCGGTGTAGTATTTTCGATGGTTACGTATGGATAGTCTGTTACATCTGCAGTATTGATGCTCTCAACATTCTTAGTTGGCTTGATGAGGAATGGCTTACCAGCAACAATCGTATTGTAAGCGTGACGTACGAAGTATGCCTTGCTGCCCTCAACATGGTCGAAGTAGAGAATCTGAGTACCTTCCTTCGCTGTTGCACTATAAGCAGGACCGAAGATTGCGTCAACCTGCTGTCTGTTGAGACTGAAAGGAAGAACGCAAGTTGTCCAACGATTAGCTACCATTTTACGTGCAATCTTTACCTGTGCCACATGACCCTCTGCAGTTTTCTCAACAACATTGTTTGCATTCGCATCGTCAGCATTGTAATTTACCGGATCAACCTTTGGCTTAGTTTCACCCTCATCGAATGAGAAGCCATAGAAACCAATCTTCGAACCGAAGTTGTAGAGATAGTAAGTCTTACCAGCCTTTACATTAAAGGTATAGGTGACAGGGGAGTCTGCGAGAACTGACCAGCCCAGAGAACCATTTCCCTTGCCTGCAGCTGCATTAGGAACAAGATCTGTACTGAGGAGACTTTCGTAAACATTGTTCTTAAATGCGTCTGCTGTCATGTCAAATGTTGTAGGCATGCCCTTGAAGTGACTTCTCACAACGTCTATAGTCAACTCTTTGCTATCTAAATCCCAAGTGTATGTTTTTACGGGCTGAATGCCACCAGTTGGCTTACCATTGGTACTCTCAATGTGGGCATTAGAACTTACAAAGTTGCCTGCCTCATCCATAACGAATACACGGCGCTGAGGACGATAAACATACTTGTTGTCTGAACGATCAAACACACCATTCTGGAAAATGTGTACAGTCACTGTACCATTGGTAGAAGGAGCAAACTCAAGGAATGAACCAGAACATGGAACATTGAACATCTTGTCCTTGATGGTTCCTTTATATTTTTGGAAGTCAGCACTGTAAATATTCGTTGTCTCAGGAAGAGCGTTGGAGCCATTCTCCTGACGTGCATTCTTACTATTGTTTCCTGATACATAGTAGTCGAAACCTGTCAACTTCCACTTGGCTTTAGATGATGTTTTATCCCACTGATAGCTGTTGGATAGCTTTTCAGGATCTTTCTTTGTCTGATCGAGAATATTTGTGTTTGGTTTTCCGTCGTTAGGGAAGATCCATCCACCGAGCGTTACGGCCAATGTCCTATCCTGATTCCACATCTTGGCTTGGTTGCCATAAGTCTCGCCATTTGACTTGACGCGATACAAGGCACGGTCGTCAACTTCTACAGAAATTAAAGCTGTGGTGCTTTCTAAGTTTTCACCAGTGACAACAACACGGATGTTAGCTGTACCTTCGCTGACTGCTTCTATCTTTCCTGTTGTTGCATCTACCTTTACAACACCGGGAGAAGTAGAGAACCATGTTACGTTATATTCAGTGTCGGCAAGAGTAGCATTTCCATTTGTAACCGTCAAGTCTGGTGCTACTTGTGTAGTGCCAGCAGACATTTTAATGCTTGTTGGATCAGGTGTAACGGTGATAACTTGATTCTTGCTGTCCACATTCAAAGTGAATGTAATAGGCTCAGGATTGTCATAGACATCACTATAGTCATTTGTTCCATTAGGATCTGGTGCTGCACTTACTGTAACAGTATATGTACCTGCTGTGCTTGGTGTGAAGTTAAGTTTACTGCCTGTTACACTTGAGGTGTTGCCTGTAGGCGTAATGGTGTAAGTGTATTTGAAATAACTGCTTACATCTTCACCATTGTAAATCAGAGGAACAATAATCTCTCTGCTTGTGGCATCTTGATGCAGATTGATGGTGATATCCTTGAATGAATCCAAGAAAACAGGCTTGATCTTACCTTCTGATACCGAGTAAGAGAACTGAAGAGTACCTACAGTATAATTGCTTCCAAGTGATTCTGTTGGAGTCGCAGTAACGGTAATGAGAGATGTTCCCTTAATAAATGCTGTTTTATCAGCATTTTTCGTAACTGAGAATTTTCCAGTCGTCTCATCAACAGTCACATTATCTCCACTAACAGCAAAAGACAAGGTGTAGTCTTGACCCAACTTCAGCAACTTGTCATTATCTCCATAAACCTTGATGATAGGCTGCTCTTCTTCCGCATCTGTGGTGTTGATAGTAACATCCATTACGGAAACGTTGAGTGGAGAAGGAGCCTTTACGCTCAACTGATAAGTGGCTGTAGTTCCTTCATAAGTGTTTGCATCTTTTGGAGTAACAGTTGCTGTGATGGTTGCGATACCTAAGCTCTTAATTGTAATGGTATGATCACTCAGAGTAGCTACATTCTCTGCATTCGACTTGTAAACTACATCATATTGATTTGCAGCAAGAATGTTCTCTCCTGCCTTAACAGTAAGAGTTGGCAAAGTCACAGTTTTTGTAGTGTTGACCACCACATCAGCATTGCGCTTGAAAGAAGCTGTCAGTCGAGTCTTATTAGAAGATGAAGCTGGGCGATTTACCTGAAGACTTGTCAAACAAGTAGTACCACCACCATAGCGACCCAAATAGAGTGCATCGCAATCTTTTTCAATGGTATAAGTAAATTCAGAACCACCAGCAGCAGATTTAGCCAAGATGTTTGACTTAAAGATGCTGCTACCATTTACATCAGAATAAATAATCACACCAGAAAGATTCTTGCTATCGCAATAGCCTTTCAGCGTAATCACATCACCTGCATTGAAGCCACCAGTCTTTGGTTTGATAGTGATGTACTTTCCTTCATTTGCACTGAAGTTGCTGCTAAACGTTATGACATTATTAGCAGTTGTACAGCTTGTTCCATCAGTAGTTGTACCAATAGAGCCTGTGAAGTCGTAGATAACCCCGCTTTCGGTTGGGGTAACTGGAGTTTTAGCCTTGAAGTTGGCTGTAAGTGAAATCGCAGCAGTTACAGTTGTTGTGTAAGTTGCTTCTGTACTAACAGGATTGTTGCTTGCATCTGTCCAGTTTACGAACACATATCCCTCGCTTGGTGTTGCGGTGAATGTAAGAGAAGTGTTTGCTTCTACTTCTGTACCAGATGTCACTTCACTTGAACCATTCTTGATAGATACATTGCCACCATCTTTTGCAGTAGCATAAACTTTATATTTCTTAGCAGCACGAGTGATGGTGATGGACTTAATATATGTCGAAGTTCCATTTCTGTACAAATAGAAGGAGTTCTTACTATTCAGAACATCCTCAGATGTTACAGTATAGTTGATTTCAGATGTACCTTTAGCTACATTTCCTGCTAAAATAGTTTTGTTTTGTTTATCAGAAGAAGCTAAAAGTCCGCCATTTTTTGATGGGCATTCTATTGCAATAGTAATTACATCACCTTCCTTGAGCGTATTATTAGTCAAACTTACTAATATATATTTGCTTTTTCCTAAATCGCCATCACTATAGAAACCTTTGTCATCAACTTTAGCTGCTCCTAATGTTACAGTTCCACCTTCTGCGGTATATGGAGTATTAGCAGTGGCCTCTGATGTTTTGATGGTATAAGAGAAAATTTCTCCTGTTGCCGTTCCATTATCACTACCACCATTATTATTATCTGTGCTACCATTACCAGTATTGGCAGTAGTAACAGTTGTAGTACTTGTCTGGATAGTATTACTACCAGCACTTCTGCTATTAGTAGCAGATGTAGCTATGCAGTAATAACTTCCACTTTCTTTTGGAGTATAAGTAGCGGATGTGGCATTTGCGATGGCTTTCCCATCCTTATACCACTGATAAGAAACGGTACCATCACCATAAGCAGTTGCATCGAGGGTACCTGCATTAGTAGCAGTGAAGTCATAGCTTGGAGCCAAGTCGCGAGCAAAGAGAATCTGCTTGCTGTCCTGGTTCTGGTAAGCACGCTCGTACTCAGTAGCAGCCATGATGAAGCCACCGAGAACCTTGCCCTCGGTAATACCCTCAGACTTTTCTACCATAGGAACATCATAGCCCAACAAGTAGTACTCATTGGAGCCATTACGATATTTTTTACCACCAGCAGCATACTCAGTACCAGTACCACCACCTAAACCAGCAGAACGGCAACTGCCCCAAATCTGCATGTCGCCATTAGCATCCAAATAGGTATAGTTGTTTACCAAACCCTCGAAAGCATTCTTGGCAATCGTTTTATAATCATATTGAGTGGTACTTTCGAGCAAGCCACAACGAACAGCCTTGAAATAAGCTGCTGCAAAAATAGCTGTAGCTGATGTCTCAATATAATTTGTTACGCTGGCAGGTTTGCCATTCCAGTTGCTATTGTAAGATGTAGCTTTGAAGGAAGCATCTTTGTCCATCACCTGATACCAACCACCAGTGGTTACATCCTGGCGTGCAGCGATACCAGCTGCGAGGTCTGCGACATGCTGCTTCAAAGTAGTATAATTGGTTGTATTCTCTTGACCAGCTTTTTGCATGGCTTCCAATACATCTACCAAAGCCATGAGATACCATGCGTTGGCACGACCCCAGTAGGCTGCAGAGTGGAATGTATAAGGCTTAGTTTTACCATTCAAACCAGCCCAAGTGTCTGCATGAGAATTTGATGTGCCTGTTCCTGCATTTGCCTCGAATGCATGATACATCAACTTGTCGGTAGAATTCCAGCACATGTTCCAAACAATGTTTAACTGTTTGAATACCATATCCCAGTTTGTAGTAGTTGTGCTTCCGAACACATTACTTCCTGTGCCATTGAAGTTGACAATCTGAGCCAAGAGTGCGCTACCCATATAGGCACCGTCCAGCCACATCTGGTTGTTGTAAGCAGTTTTGTGGAACCAACCACCTACAACGGCATCACCTGCAAGAGTTCCTGACGGTATAGAATAACTTTTGTCATGAGCTACGAGTCCAGTCAGTGCGCTGCTAATAGCAGCCTTTGCGTTGTTCTTATCTTTTTCTGTTGCATTTATATTGTTATACAGCCCAATATAAAGCTTTACAGCATTGAGATTATCAAGACTGCCACCTGTTTTTTCTACAGATTCATAGTATTTGTCACCATATTCCTTAACACTCAAGAACCATGGCTTAGACCAATCGAAGTCTTGATAATAATCGGCCGCTTCAATCATAGATTTTGCAACAAGACCAGGAACATAGTCAAGCGTACTTTTACCAAAACTTGAATTGCTGACTTCTCCATCTTTGATGGTTGCCATACCACATTTTGTAGTATTGGCATAGAAATCATGTGCACGTGAATTAATCGCCCACTGCGAATAGCGGACACCGGAATTGAATAATTTTACCCCCCCATTGCTATCAGCCTTCACTCCAATGACGCTGAGGCATGGGAGTAAAAGGAGAAGAAACAGGCGAGCGAAACCGCCTCGGCTCATGTCGAGGAAGCGGAATGTCAGTGTTTTGTGTTTCATTTCACTTTTAGTTTTATTGTTCTTGTGCTTATTTAGCTGTTTTAAATATCTCATACTTTACGGTAAGTTTATGCACCGCTGATTGTTTTCTTTAGTTATTTTTGATGGTAGTCTGTTTTAAACATCCCAGTATAGCGGTCGCTGTCGAGAACTTATACGATGATTTTTTGTGCAATCGATTGCACTTTCTTTTCGGCTGCAAAGATACAAAAAATATGTTAAATAGGAATGAATCCATTTTGTCTAAAATTAGATTTTTTACGTAATCGTTTGCGTATGGCTTACTTTTGGTTCTTGCGATATGCCTTTTTTCTTATTGTCATGCTTTCAGGTATTTATACGCCTATTTATTGGTTATTGAAGTTTAGCAAGTATAGAAGTTACTCAAGTTTAGCGAGTATAGAAGTTATAGAAGTTACTCAAGTTTCGCAAGTGGTTTAAGTACGGGCTGAAGGGGCAAAACATCAGTTTAATAGTTAGCATGTCCCGGTAAGTCACAGAGATGTCTCAATGACTTACCGGGAAATCTCTGTAAGTCATTGGCAGGCCTGAATAACTTATCGGGCTTGAGACCATTTTGTGAAGTTGTGAACGTCTATTATAATATATATATATTCTTTTATATGTTTTTAAGGCATTACCCATACTGCTGTTTTCTTTCTTTATTTATTTCTTTCGCGTATGCGTGTGAAAGTAAGAAACGAGGGTTCACCCTTCACATCAGCGTCGGAAGCCCGATAAACAGAGGGGATTCAGGGCGTGAACCCACCCTTCACAGGTATTCACAAAAACGTCACAAATGGCGTAAAACGGTGAACCCTTGGTGCAGCAAAAGTCCGAAATGTGAACGCTTTTTTATAGTTTTTTGCCAACAGAATGAACACTTTGAACGGTAGTTTGCAACCACTATTCTGTTATAATATCGGCCCATCTTGAACCAATTATTGGTACAAAAATATCATTAGTGTCCAATAATAATTGGATACTAATATTAATAAATCATAAATAATAATAGTGGCAGGGGGGGGGAAAATTTTTATCATAAATATTTTTTTCGTATCTTTGCAGTTCTTTTCATATCAGGACGACAACATAGCTGTTCAGGACGACAACATAGATGTCACAATTGACACATTTGAATGAATAAGTATTTTTAGAAAAAAATCAACAATAGCGATTAATAAATTATGAAGAGTAAAAGTTATCTGCTTTCTTTTGCCAAGGCAAAAGGAAACATTGCGGCTGTTGCTTTAGCCGCAGTACTGATGGCTGCAAATGCTACTGTAGCCTCGGCACAAAATAAAGCGACGGAAAGCAACGGAACAGAAAAAACGGTTATAGGAGGGGTTGATGACCTTTATGGCGTTGATCCTTCGTCAGAACATTGTACAGACACAAAGGTTGGAACAAATCAAACCGATGGAAATAAGATTGTATGTCTGTATAATGTCGGTGCTAAAAAGTTTCTGAGCATTGGTGGTTTGTGGGGCACACAAGCCGCACTGGATGTTTCACCACATTCCATTTATATGTATTGGAATGACGGTTCAAAAACGTATTTTCTAGCAAGCAAAGTGGCAGGTTCTTCTGCTGGCTCATATATGGGTATCGCCTGGGAAAAATTTACTCAAAAAAATGGGGTATTTATGGACAGGGGAAGTTTAGACTGGCAGAATTGCGTCATCACTTTTGAAAAAGGCAAAGACTATTCAGAAACAAACAACAAGGTATATCTCGTCAATATCAGTAAAAAGGGTTATCTCACGGCATATCCTGATGACGAGAATAAAATCTGCAATTATGCAAGTAAAGCCACGGAAGGTACCCCAGAATACAAGAATCAAGAATGGAAGATTATAACAAAGAATGAGTATTACCAACTCTTCAGCATAACCCCTGCAAATATGAAATCGGTTGTCGATGCCTCTTTCCTTATTACTTGTCCTGATTTCAGAATAAATGATACCGATGCTGCAAAATGGAAAATCGGAGGTGAAAATTTACCTGATGATGTAAAGAGCCACGTGTACTTTGGAGACAAAAAAATGTACAAGACGTATAACATAATTGGCAACACACAAGATAAGGATTGGACAGGTAGAACTGAAGCCCATCAACAAAAATACGGACAGTATTTCTACTGCTACACCAAAGGCTTGTGCGGCTTCAATATCTACCAGGACGTGAAGGTACACAAGGCAGGATGGTACCTGCTGCGATGCAACGGATTCAGCACAGCGAACAGCTCGGATAACATCACTACGAACGGCAAACCGCTTGCGAACCTGTTCATTAAGGTGCTCGATGCCAACAACAATCCGATTAAAGAGATATACTCAACAGCAACCCTCAACGGTATAAGTCAGGCTGATGTCGAGGCGCTTGGCAATACAGACGATGGAGCCGGTATCGGACGTGCCTTCTTCGAGGGAGAGTATGAAAACCAGGTGCAGATATGTCTCGACAAAGCCCCGAATGGGAACAAAATATCAAACGATAATCCCGTTACGCTCCGCATAGGCTTCTACGTAGACCCTACACCCGACGGAAAGCTGGCTGTAGCCGAGGACGAGCTGACCGCCGTAGACAACTTCAAGCTGTATTATGCCGGACCGCGACGCAACCCGGAGCTGATTCTCGACGAGGAATCTACCGACCTGCGCTATCTGACCATGGCGACAGACGAATACAAGAACAGCGTGCTGCATCTGAACCGCAAGCTGAACGACAATATGTGGAACTCGCTCATACTGCCCGTAGACCTGACATGGGGACAGATGAAGCGCACGTTCGGAGATGCCGTGAAGGTGGCAAAGCTTACAGCACTGACGGAGAACAGCGTGCAGTTCGTGACCGTGGAGCCAACGAACGACGATGACAAGATGGTAACAGCATTCGAGCCATATATCGTCTTCCCACCATACACACAGGTGAAGTCGGCAGCCTACACCGTAGAACACTTCTACACATCAAAGGGCAATGACAACAGCGAATGGCTGGATAAAAACTACAAGCCGTCTAACGACGAAAACAACCGACTGACGAAGACCTTGAAAGCCGACCACTACGACATCACGATGGTGTCGCTCGACAGGGAGAAGCTTAATGATTATGTAAACGCCACCACATGGGAGTCAACAACAACCTTCTCTGCCTCCGGCGGTGGCCATGGCACGATGGTCTGCAAAGGCACCATGGCAAAGACATACGACAATGGCAAGATTCTCTCTGGCAGAGACGACCTCAACGGCGACTACTTCATGTATAAGGGAAAGCTGATACAGGTGCCAAGCGGCAATATGGACAACGGCAAGCCGTATTCATACGGACTGAAGGCGTTCCGCTGCTGGTTTGAGCTGAAGGACAATGCGTCTGCTGGAGGAAAACCGAGCCAGGTTTCGCTGCTCATCGACGGAGTGGAAGACAGCACCACAGGCATCGACTACATACACGGCAGCACGGACCGCACATCATATAAGCGTGGCATAGATGGCGTGTTCAACATGAACGGACAGATGGTGCGCCGCAGTTGCAGTCTGGAGGGATTGCCTAAGGGAATGTATGTAGTGAACGGAAAGAAGATAATTATCAGATAAACCCCAAAATAATAGTTACGCAAAATGAAGAAGAACTATATAACTCCAGAAATTAATGTGATACAGCTCGAGGCTCTCTGCAACGGAAACATCGTAACGGCGAGCGTATTAAGTACCAAGGGAGAATGTATCGGCAACTTTGGGGTAGTCAACGAGAAGGATACCAAGGACAAAGACTTGTGGGGAGAATCGAACAGCGATAAGTGGGGCGATGACTGACACCATCGTCTGCTATAGAAACAGATAATGAAAAGCGTCAAAGGGCTGGATTCCGGATTTGGAGTCCAGCCCTTTGTCTTTTTCACACTTCCTTCCAATCCACCAATCCTTTTCCCTTATCATCCAGCTCTATTGCAAGAGCAAAGCCTGAATCTCTTTTTGAAGGTCACGCCAGGATTATAATAAAAAAGTTAGTATAAAACAATTAGAACAAAGATAAATTCCTCGTGTTTAACACTAACTTTGCACCAAAATACCGAAATTGGAAGCCATTCACCTGCATGACAAGTGCCGCCATAGTGAAGTCTTCGCCATTGACATTCTTGACAATTTGGGTGGCATACATCTTAGAGATGCCCCAACTATTGATAATGTCTATCGAGGTTGTATGAAGGAAAAACTGCCTTGTAAAAGTTAAAAATGTGACCATTGACTCATTTTATTGCCTTGAAATTTGCGTGTATAAAGGAATAAGGCTAACTTTGTGGTCGTTAATAATGTGTATCTACACAAAATAAACGAATAGAAATATGGAAATCCGTAGAGATAAATATCTGGATCTACTTATCCACAGTTGTGGGAATGGGTTGATAAAAGTGATAACAGGAATGCGTAGATGCGGCAAGTCATACCTGTTGTTCACCCTTTTCAAGAACTACCTCATAAAACAAGGAGTGAAAGAAGACCATATCATAGGGGTAAATTTGGAGAACCGACTGAATAAAAGTTTGAGAGACCCAGACGCATTACTTCACTACATAGATAGCCGTCTTTCGTCAGACGGTCAATATTATGTTATGCTGGATGAAGTACAGATGGTCAGCGAGTTTGAGGATGTATTGAACTCATTCCTAAGCATAAGCAATGTGGATGTGTTTGTTACTGGCTCTAATGCAAAATTCCTGTCTAAGGATGTAATCACCGAATTTCGTGGACGAGGAGATGAAATACACGTGCGTCCATTGACCTTCAGAGAAGTAGCAGATTTCCGTGATGACTATTCGCAAGATATGATTCGTGAATATATGCTCTATGGAGGATTGCCACAGGTCGTTTTAGAAAACGAAGTCAACAAGAAGGTGAGTTATCTGGAACAGCAGATGGAGCATACTTATTTGCGTGACATAAAAGAGCGATATGAAGTTCGTCAAGATAGCGATTTGTCAGAACTAGTGGACATCATGGCGTCATGTGTGGGTGGTCTGACCAATCCTCCAAAGATTGCAGACACTTTTAAAAGTGTAAAGCATAGTAGCATTTCGGTGGATACCATACGTCTCTACTTGGAATATATGGAGGATGCGTTCGTGTTGGAACGTGTTACTCGTTATGACATTAAAGGAAGAAAATATATAGATTCGCCGTTTAAGTATTACTTTGAGGATTTGGGACTGAGAAATGCCCGATTAGGATTTCGGCAAGTAGAACCAACGCATATGATGGAGAATATGCTCTACAACGAGCTTCGTGCTATTGGGATGAAGGTGGATGTAGGACAGGTGTTTACCGAAGTGAAATCCGAGGAAGGTTCCCGTAAACGCAAAACGCTGGAAATCGATTTCGTCTGCAACCGTGGTTATGAGCGAGTATACATCCAATCGGCCTATGCGATGGAAACAGAAGAAAAACGAGATCAAGAACTGACCTCACTACGTAAACTTCGCGACGGATTTCGCAGAATCGTAATTGTAAACGGGCTACAACCTACCTACATGAATGAAGAAGGCGTGTATATTATAAATCTTATGGATTTTTTGCGCGACCCGGAGAAATACATGGAGGAGAGAGTATAAAATCACAATATTCTTAAACTGGTAATATTTTGTTATGTCTGAGTTTATCAAAGCCATCGGCATATTTTATAAGAATACCCCAATTCGGGATAAAATAGCGATTAGTTGCATGTGAAGAGAGATACGCGAGTTCTCTTCCCATGCCATCAGACATGGGCTGTATATAAAGAATCGAAAGAGATTATTCTGTCCTTAGAACAATGTAAGTTGCTTCGTGTCTTCGATGCAGTATCCCTGTAATGCCTTTGGCTTGTTATCAAAGAAACAATATGCTTCCAATGCTGAAATAAGGTTCATGATAAAGTTGCTTACAGATCTATGGCGTGAGTGTACAATCTGTGCCGTATTCTTCAGCATGTCGTTAATTGTTTCGATAATGTATCTCTTGCGCAGCATCATTCTGTCATAGAACGGCATCAGCTTGTTTTTCATGTTTACGCGCAACCCTGTCACCAGCTGTATTCCATCCTCAAAGAGGAAGTCAAACAGCTTCTGCGAAATATAGCCTTTGTCAGCAAACAGCTTTCGGAAAATAAGACTTCATCGTACCCTTAATAAAGAACAGGTAGTAGTGCTTGAAATTGCGGAATGTACCGAAATGGAAACACAACAGAATCGTCATGATTTCACTGTCGGACAACAATGCTGCACGCCGTCTACGCTTCACTCCGCTATTGTCTTCCAGCAAATTTCCTGCATTTTCTGCATCAAAATGTTTGCAAAACTCGTCTATAATACAAAATA
>ERZ1023619.222-NODE-222-length-14649-cov-16.002056_pt1 | contig 14649 bp, 11 predicted proteins | sample MGYA00380329_ERZ1023619 | MGnify/ENA primary metagenome ERZ1023619 (study PRJEB33179, sample SAMN07448976) | human gut metagenome | biome: Human-gut; feature: Human associated habitat; material: Faeces | host: Homo sapiens | place: India: Bhopal | collected...
GGAAGAGAGACTTGAAGAATCCCTTCTGCTCATCGTTCTGCTCGAAGAATTTCTCGGAGAATCCGCTCTCCTTGGCTGCCAGGTTGAGCAGCTCACGGTCGTAGCACTTGCATCCGAAATCCTTTGCCAACTTCTCTGCGATGATGTGTCCGCCACTGCCTATCTGTCGGCCCACGTTTATAATTATCTTAGTCATAAGGTATTATTTTTTGTAGAATGTATATTTGTTGAATTGAACTTTAGTAAGTTCTGGAGTTAAGGAGTTAAGGAGTTATCGCTCCCTTCGCTCGCTGAGGAGTTAAGACAACAGCTTTTGTGGACTTGAGATTAAACATTGCCCTCCAAGGCATTTGTCTTAACTCCTTAACTCCTTAACTCCTTAACTTCTTTAACTCCTTGACTTCTTAACTTCTCGTTCTCCTTGTGCATTCTCTTCAGCTTGTTCATGTATCTCATCATCACGACTCCGGCAATGACTGCAGCCGAGAAATCGGAGATTGGCATACTGTACCATACGCCGTTGATATCCCATATTATCGGCAGGAATGCCAGGAGCGGCAGGAGGATGAGCAACTGTCTCGACAGGGAGAGGAAGATGCTGATCTTTACCTTTCCGATGCACTGGAAGAAATTGGTGATGACCATCTGGAATCCGATGATCGGGAAGCAGACCATCACTATTCTGATGCCCTTGATGCCCAAGTCTATCAGCGTCTTGTCTGTAGTAAACAGTCGTGCGCAATAATAGGGTAGGAACATGGCTATCAGCCAGCCCGTCACCATGATGGCTGTGGCTGCAAGGATGCTGAGGTTCAGCACGCGCATCAGTCGGTCTATCTTCTGCGCGCCATAGTTGTAACCGGCGATAGGTTGCATGCCTTGGTTGACGCCGAGCACGAACATGATGAACACCATCGCAATACCATTGGCTATTCCGTAGGCTCCCACGGAGAGGTCGCCTCCGAACCGCACCAGCTGGTTGTTGATGAAGATGACGATGATGCAGGCGCACACGTTCATCAGGAAAGGCGAAATGCCGATGGCAAGGATATTATCTACGAGTTTCCTCTTCAGTTTGTAGATGCCTTTCTTGAAGTGGAGCAGCTCGCTCTTGTTGCTGAAGAGTTTGAATTGCCAGCACAGCGCCATCAGCTGCGACAGGATGGTGGCTATGGCGGCTCCCTGTATTCCCCATTTGAAGACGATGATGAAGAGGGCGTCCAGTATCACGTTCATCACCACCGTGAAGATGGTGGCATACATGGCTTGCCGTGGCTTGCTTGCTGCTCGGAGCAGGGCATTCATGCCAAAGTACATGTGGCTCACCACGTTGCCCAACAGGATGATGACCATATACTCGTGAGCATAGATCAGCGTCTGGTCGCTGGCTCCGAAGAACCGAAGGATGGGGTCGAGGAAGAGCAGACAGATGATACTCAGTCCGATACCGATGATGAGATTAAGCGATATCGTGTTGCCTAATATGTTCTGGGCTGTGGCGTAGTCTTTCTGGCCCAGTTTCACACTGATGGCTGTCGAGGCTCCCACGCCAACACCGGCTCCAAAGGCTGCCGTGAGGTTCATAAAGGGAAAGGTGATGGCAAGACCGGAGATGGCCATGGCTCCTACTCCCTGACCGATAAACACGCGGTCTACGATGTTGTAGAGCGAGGCTGCCGTCATCGCTATCATGGCGGGAAGGGCATATTGTATAAGCAATTTACCCACAGGCTTGGTGCCTAATTCTAATGTCGCTTGCTTATTTTCCATGTTGCAAAATTACAAAAAAATATTGATACCTTGTCCGTTCTGTACGAAAAAGTTGCCTCGATGATGACAAATGGACAAAAATATGACTTTTCGTTTGGCTATATCGCAAGAAAAACTTACTTTTGCATCTTGTGACTAAATCCTTTTTCGAAGCAAATGAAACAAGCTGTACTTATATTCCTGCTGGTGGCATGGGGCATTCTGGCTCCTGCCCGCATAGCTGACACCAACCTGGTGTCTTTCCCCGGTGGCAAGTGCCTGATGTACCGCATCTATCTGCAGGACAAAGACCTCGAACATAACCCCTTCTCGATCGACAGACCTGAGGAGTTTCTCTCTTCACGCTCGATCGAAAGACGCAAGCGACAGAAGCTGGCAGTCGACCTTACCGACCTGCCTGTGGCTCCTGCCTATGTGAAGGCTGTGAGCCAAGCCGGGGTTGAGATTGTGGGGAGGAGCAAGTGGAACAACACCCTGCTGGTGCGTGTTCATAAGGAGAAGCAGCTCAGGCGACTGCAGGAACTGCCCTTCATTACGCGCAAGGTGAAGGTCTTTGCCTCGCCCGACTCGGTGAGTCAGCGCAAACGTACTTCCTTCCGTAAGGAACTGAGTCCCTGGGAGAGCAATGGCGAGGCTTATGGTTCGGCCGATGCGCAGATTTCATCTTTGGGTGGCAAGCGACTGCACGACAGTGGGTTTCGTGGCAAGGGCATGATGATAGCCGTCTTCGATGGGGGCTTTATGAATGTCGACAAGATTCCGGCTTTTCATGGCATCCGGCTGGCCGGGCTGAAGGATTTTGTGGTTCCTCCTTCTGATAATATCTTCTCAGAGATGGAGCACGGCACGATGGTGCTTTCTGTCATGGCTGCCAATGCGCCGAATTATTATGTAGGTGTGGCTCCCGAGGCCTCCTATCTCTTGGTGCGCTGCGAGGACGAGCGTACGGAGAGTCTTGCCGAGGAAGACTACTGGGCCGAGGCTGCCGAATATGCCGACAGTGTAGGGGTAGACGTCATCAATTCTTCTTTGGGATATCATGATTTCGATGATGCCTCTACGAGTCATCGTTATGCCGAGCAGGACGGACAGACGGCGCTCATCTCGCATACTGCCTCTATGTTGGCTGACAAAGGTATTGTCTGCGTCAATTCGGCTGGCAATGACGGTATGGGAACCTGGAAACGCATCAACTTTCCTGCCGATGCCAAGGATATTATCACGGTGGGCAGTGTCAATCCGCAAGGTGTCAATGCTCCCTTCAGTGCTGTCGGTCCTACTGCCGACGGTCGCATCAAGCCCGATGTGATGGCGATGGGAAGTCCTACCTCTGTCATAACAGGACGTGGAAGCATTATCAACGACAATGGCACGTCTTTCTCTTCGCCCCTCGTGGCTGGCATGGTGGCTTGCCTGTGGCAGGCTTTCCCGCACAAGTCTGCCCGACAGATCATCAAACTCGTCAGGTTGGCTGGCAATAATCAGCAGCATCCCGATAATATCTATGGATATGGTGTGCCGGACTTCTGGAAAGCTTACCTGACAGGGAAAGCGATTAAGTAGGCACGGAGATAAAAATAATTCAGTTCCTAAAATATAAGAGTATGAAGCAAAGATTATCTCTCTATGAATTGAACTCGATGGTTCGTGATGTACTTTCGATGACTCTGCCCGACAGTTATTGGGTAGAGGCGGAACTGTCGGAGGTGCGCGAGGGGTATGGAGGTCATTGCTACATGGAACTGATAGAGAAGGAAGAACGCTCCAATACACCCATAGCCAAGGCTCATGCTGCCTGCTGGCGTAACCGTTGGATAAGCATACGCCCGCAGTTTGAGCAGGTGACAGGACAAAGACTTCATGCCGGAATGAAGGTCCTTCTCAAGGTGCATGCCCAGTTCCACGAGAACTATGGCTTCTCATGGATCGTCGACGACATAGACCCCAACTATACGATGGGAGATATGGCTCGCAAGCGACAGGAAATCATCCGGACGCTGAAAGAAGAAGGTGTCTTCGATTTGCAGAAGGAACTGGCTCTCCCGATGTTCTGCCAGCGCATTGCGGTAGTGTCGAGTGCCACGGCTGCCGGTTATGGCGATTTCTGCAATCAACTTGCCGGCAACGATTATGGCTTGCAGTTCAAGACGGGCCTTTTTGCTGCCACTATGCAGGGCGAGGGCGTAGAGCAAAGTGTCATCGCTGCCCTCAACCGTATTGATGCCGAATATGAGGATTGGGATTGTGTGGTCATCATCCGTGGCGGTGGTGCTACCAGCGATCTCTCTGGCTTCGACACCCTTGCATTGGCAGAGAATGTGGCCAACTTCCCCTTGCCGATAATCACAGGTATAGGACATGAGCGAGACGAGAGTGTTCTTGACATGATCTCCTTCCGGAAGGTGAAGACGCCGACGGCTGCTGCCGCCTTTCTGGTTCAGCACCTCACGGATGTGTATGTCAGGGTGATGGAGGCGCAGGAAACGATTGTGCAAAACGTGAAGCACCGCTTGCAAGTGGAGAAGATGCGGCTTGACCGTCTGAACAAAAGTATTCCTGTGCAGTTCTCTTTGGTGAAGACTCGCCAGGGAGCATATATAGACCGCCTGATGAACCGTCTCTCGCAGCAAGTGCTGTCTAAGGTGGCTGATGCGCAACGTAAGTTGGAGATTCTCTCGCAGAATGTGCAGCCTGTCCTCGAAAGGAAGATGATGAGTGAGAGTCATCGCCTGCAGATGCTGGAACAGCGCATCAGGTCGCAGGACCCGGAACTGCTCTTGAAGCGCGGATACAGTATCACGCTGAAGAACGGCAAGAGTATTCGCTCGGCTTCGCTGTTGACATCTGGTGACGTTATCATTACGAGATTCGCCGAAGGCACCGTCAAGTCGAAAGTGGAATAGTAACATTAAAACATACAAACAATGGAAAACAATGAAATGAAATACGAAAAAGCGGTCAGCGAACTGGAGGAGATCGTGGACAAGATGGAGCGCGATGAGTTGGACATCGACCAACTGTCCGAACAACTGAAGCGTGCCAAGGTTTTGGTGAAACTCTGCAAGGATAAACTCACTAAGACGGACGAGGAAATCAAAAAGTTGCTGAGTGAAGAATAGGGGGAAGTTAAAGGAGTTAAGGAGTTAAGGAGTTAAAGGAGTTAAGACAAATGCCTTGGAGGGCAATGTTTGATTTCAAGTCCACAAAAGCTGTTGTCTTAACTCCTCAGCGACCGAAGGGAGCGATAACTCCTTAACTTCTTAACTCCTCAAAAAGATAACTCCTTGACATGCGAAACTTCAATAAGCTGACTATTTTACTAAATATTAGACAAAAAAGTTGCAGATTAACGGATTATTTTGTACTTTTGCAGCTAAATATAAGTAGAACATTAAAAAAGTAAATGTTATGAAAGACTTGGATTGGTCTAATCTGTCGTTTGGCTATCGCCAGACCGATTACAATGTTCGCTGCTACTATCGCAACGGAAAATGGGGCGAAATAGAAGTTTGCTCTGATGAGTATCTCAAACTGCACATGGCTGCTACCTGCCTTCACTATGGACAGGAAGCATTCGAAGGCCTGAAGGCTTATCGCTGTCCTGACGGCAAGGTGCGCGTATTCCGTATGGATGAGAATGCTGCTCGCTTGCAGAGTACATGCCGTGGCATTATGATGCCTGAAGTACCTACAGAGATGTTTGAGGAAATGGTAAAGAAGGTGGTTCGACTCAACCAGGAGTGGATTCCTACCTATGAGAGTGGTGCTACACTCTATATCCGTCCGCTCCTCATCGGTACCAGCGCACAGGTGGGTGTTCATCCTGCCACAGAGTATTGCTTCCTCATTTTCGTCACTCCTGTAGGTCCTTACTTCAAGGGTGGTTTCTCTACTAACCCTTACGTCATCATTCGTGATTTCGACCGCTCTGCTCCTCTCGGAACAGGTATATATAAGGTGGGTGGCAACTATGCTGCTTCTCTCAGAGCCAACAATATTGCTCACGAGAAGGGCTATGCATGCGAGTTCTATCTCGATGCCAAGGAGAAGAAGTACATGGACGAGTGTGGTGCTGCCAACTTCTTTGGTATCAAGAACAATACCTACGTGACACCTAAGAGTACATCTATCCTCCCATCTATCACCAACAAGAGCTTGATGCAGTTGGCTGAAGACCTCGGTATGAAGGTGGAGCGCCGTCAGATTCCTGAGGACGAGCTCGATACATTCGAGGAGGCTGGTGCCTGCGGAACTGCTGCGGTAATCAGTCCTATCAGCTATATCGACGACCTCGATACTGGCAAGCGCTATAACTTTGGCGATAAACCTGGTCCTATCTCCAAGCACCTGTACGACACCCTCCGTGGTATTCAGTATGGCACCATTGAGGACAAGCATGGCTGGACCACAGTTGTTATCGAATAACATTCCTTAATTGCAGAAGTTAAGGGCACTCATGTCAGATAAGTCTGGCAAGAGTGCCCTTTTTTCATAAAAAATCTGTAACTTTGCACGCAAAAACAACAAAGACAGATACATGAGCAAAGGAAAATTAGCAAAGTTTGCAGACATGGAGGCATTCGAGAATGTCTTCCAGTACCCTTATAGTGTGGTAGACGACGTGCCTTTTGAGATGAAGGGCAAATGGCGTGAGATGTATTTCCACAACGACAATCCCATCGTTCTCGAGTTGGGATGTGGTAAGGGCGAATATACCGTAGAACTTGCCAAACTCTATCCAGAGATGAACTTCATCGGAGTAGACATCAAGGGCGCCCGTATGTGGACTGGAGCCAAGAAAGCCATTGAGGAAGGACAGAAGAACGTGGCTTTCCTGCGTACCAACATTGAGATCATCGACCGCTTCTTCGTCCAGGACGAGGTGCAGGAGATATGGCTTACCTTCAGCGACCCACAGATGAAGAATCCTCGCAAGCGCCTTACCTCCACTTATTTCATGAACCGTTATCGCCACTTCCTCGTGGATGGCGGCATCATCCATCTCAAGACCGATTCCAATTTCCTCTTCACCTATACCACCTATATGGTGCAAGAGAATCATCTGCCTGTGCTCTTCCGTACCGAAGACCTCTATCATCATGAAGGCATCGACGACGTGACACGCAAGATTCTCTCCATCCAGACTTACTATGAGAGTATGTGGATAGAGCGCGGACTCAACATCAAGTACATGAAGTTTGAGTTGCCACGTCAGGGCGAACTGGTGGAGCCCGACAAGGAGATTCCTCTCGACGATTATCGCAGCTATCGTCGTGACAAGCGCACACCCAAGGAAACAGGCAAATAGCCCGACTCCTCTTCTTCTCTTTCTGATAAAATCTTACTCAACTTTTGTAACTTCCGCTAATGGGGAAGTTGGAGAAGTTCCGTACATACTCAACTTGAGCCCCTTATAAACGAAATGACCATGACCGAGATTGCTCTCCGGTCATGGTCATTTGCAGTTTGTAGGAGTGGCTTGTCACCACTCGTTGTGTTGTCAGAACGCTATTTTCTGTCCCTTGTTGGTGATGTAGACGCGTCCCTTCTGTGGGGTTTGAATCTTTCTTCCTTCAAGGTCGTAGAACTCAGTGTTCTCGTTCTCATCCTCTATGGTGACACCATGGATTCCTGAAGCCTCTGTTACGGTGATCTTGATGAAGGCACTCAGGTTGCTTCCGTCCTTTGTCGTAGCCGTAATCTTGACTGTACCAGTGCTGATGGCTTTCAGAATGCCATTCTCGTCTATGGTCGCCACGTCGGTATTCTCACTCTTCCAGGTCACTTCGCTCATGGTGGTGTTCTTCGGAGTGAGTACAGCATTCAGCAGCAGATAGTCGCCCACGGCAACCGTCTTCTTTGATGCACGCACGTCGATGTCGCTTGCCAGGATATTCACATCGCATGGTATGGTGATCTCACTGCTCAGGTTAGAACCATCCAGTGTCACGACTTTTACCACGACATCACCCTTGCCTCCCTTGGCTGTCAGCAATCCGCTCTGGCTGATGGAAGCATATTCGCCTCCGCTGACGATACTCCAGCTTACCTTGTTGAATGTGACGTAAGTAGGCAAAATCGTAGCTACCATGTGGAGCTGTTGTTGGCTGTTGCTCAGCTTGGCGATGCTTTCTACTGTTCCTGCATAGAGGGTTGTTGCCTGTGTGGTAGGCATGGCTTCCTCTGACGAGATGACATTTGAGGAAACATCTTCTGATGCCGCCACTCTGCCCATACCCTTGGCTCCTGCCGAGGTGTTGGTCTCAAACTTCACGGCATAGTAGGAAACGCCTGCCGGTGCATCATAGTCGGTATAGTTCTGCTGGCTGCCCGAAATGGTGGCAATGGCCTTCAGGTTCTTCTCCGACGAGCCTCTCATGATGATGTAGCTCGTCACCTCCAAGCCCTCGTAGGCATTCCACATCAGGTTGTTGCCCTTCTTGTCGGCTGTCTTGTTGATCATGACATGCAGTGGGTTGTGAGCAGCAGAGTAGTCGCTGTGCTGCATCTCGTTCTCTGCGATGAGGCGTATGCGATAACGCTGAGGCTGAACTCGGTTGTCGCTGGTCAAGTCTACATAGGTGGCATTTTCTACAGGCACGATGTCGAGCACCTCAAACTGGTTCAGACGATTGGTCTCTCGGCTCACTTCCACCTTGCTTACCATGCTTGGCACGTCGGTGCTCCAGTTTACCTGATAGTACTTGTCGTTCGACTCTACGCTCTTAATCTCGGCTGCAGGCATGGTCTCGTCTATAACCATAGTCTTGAACTGTTCTGAAAGAGTGAGGTCCTTTTCTATCTTGACGTATGGCTGTAGGGATTGTTCGCCCACCTCCTTGAATACGATGGTGGCGATGGTGTCGCCCTTCTCGAAGGTGGCCTTGTAAGCCTCGCTCTCCTTGAAACCGAAGTCATCATATTTTCCTGTCTGGAAGCACTCTGGCACCCTGACAGTCAATGGAGTGTTGAGCATCACTCGCTCTGGCAAGTTGATAGTCAAATCGGGTAAAAGCTTGACGTTCACCAGCTTGGTTATCACGTCGTTGCCATCCTTGAAGGTGATAGTCTTCACGCCTGGGGTGTTCCACTTGAGGCTGAAGATGCCTCCGTCGCTGTGCTGTAAGACGGTGCCGCCTTCTCCTGGGTCGATAGTGAAGGCATTGCCTGAGACGTTGGTGCACTTGCCATAATAAGCCAATCCTGTATAATGCTCATTATCGTCTATCATGATCATCTTTTCTGCATTGTAGGTCACCTCCACAGGCTTGGTCATAGCAGAGTGCTCACCCATGAGGTCAATGGCTTGTACCTGCAACTCGTAGGTCGTTCCGTTCACCAAGGCTGTCTTAGGCACGATGAGCTGTGTTGCCTTGCGATAGTAAACGCCCGAGCAAATAGCAGCCTCGTCGCTCAATCCGTTCATCGGAGAGAGCACAAAGGCATTCTCGCCAGTCTTGCCTTTTATCTTCAGGCTCACGTTATAGCGCATCTGCATCCATGGAGTGTGGTCGTCAGTAGCATCGTCCCACTTCAGCAACAAGCCCTCTGGCACAGAAGTAGCAGTCACATGAGTAGGAACAGAAGGTGCCTCGTTCTTGATGCTCGACTTGTAACCGTTAGGATAAGCGCCTGGGGTAAGAGGCTGCCAGTGGTATTCGTCAGTACCTATGTCAAATCCTGCATCTGTAATCGTATATTGGAAGTCTTTATCCATGAGCATTAGGTAGCCTTTATTTGTGGCATCTATGAACAAGTCAAGAAAACCATTGTTGTCGAGGTCTACCATATTTATAGTTGGATAGCCACTGCACATTGGTAGAGGAACAACTATAGTTTGTGTACATGGCCAGTCTTTTATAGGTTTGCCTTTGACAATAACGAGATTGCAAAAGTTTTGTCCTTTGGGTGTATCAAAGAAATACCCATCTACATATCCATCATTGTTGAAATCGGCAAATCCATACATACTGACTTTATTGTTGCTTTTATAGAAAACTTTACCTTCTTCATCATAACTGTTATTCTCAGCAGGATTCTTAAGATACACTTTTGTGTTTCTCCATAAATCAACACTTCCGTCTCTGTTAAAGTCATATATGCCACCCCCTTTATCAGATCTTTTAAAGGTATGATCGTCACCTTGATTTGTTATGAGAGCACCACCATAATAACCTCCATAACCTCTTTTAACTATTTCGTTGAACCCAATATGTCCATCATTATTAAAGTCTACAGAATTGTACCAAGTAGCATTAGGCAGATAATTATCGTCTGAAAAAGAATTTACTTTCTCAAGCCATTCGAAACTATTGTCTTGTTCGCCACTATTCATGAGCATATCATAGTACGACAAGAAATCGAGGTAACCATCATGATTGGCATCTATTGGAAGAGGACTACCAATCCCTTTCAAGTTCCAGGTTTTTCTTATTTGAACATATTTGCCATCTTTATATTCATAGAAACTGTTTATATTATTATAATTTCGGATTTCAGCATAGCCATCTTGGTTGAGGTCAAAGAAATCTTTACCATAGGGTGAGAAATAAAAAACATCTTCTTGGGGACCTTCGTAAGGCAACAACTTAATGTATTTAGTAGTTGCTTTATACTCCTTCCCATTTGATGTCATGCTTAAATTAATAGCTTGTGTTCCTGCTCTGTTAAATACGGCATTGATAATACTGCCATTCTCGTTTTGCGAGATAATGGTTCCATTGCTAAGTTCCCAATTATATTTGGCTGTAGCAATTGGGTTTTGTACAGTCAAAGTAATTCTGTCCGATGTGCAGAAATGATCTGAAACATTGGAGATGATAGGTGCAGAAAGCTTATGCTCATACACAAGCTCATCACTCCAAGGACCACCAAGTCCACCTGCATCTATTGCTTGGATGGCAATGTAGTATTTACCTTCTGATAAACAATTAGCATTCAATAGGTATTTGAGATTACGTCCCATATTGCCCACTTCCAAGCTACGTCTTGTTCCGTCTGCATTAGACTTTCCTAAGAAGATGTCACCCTTTCCACTTTCACTTCCAATGCGGAGCTCATAGGTTAAGTCGCATGAAGATGTCTCTGCATCCTTGCCTGGAGCCCACGACACATTCAGTTTGCCAGCATCAGCATAAAGGACAGCTGTAGGCTTTTCCATTTTAGCAGGGCGAGTGTTTTGTTTGCTGTTTGGAATCGTGCCTACAGTCTTATAACCAGAAATCAATTCGGTAAAGCCATCGTTGTTAATATCTCCGATAGCTGTAAAAGTTCCTGTGGAAAGTGCAGATTTTGTTATCGTCCAATTTTTGTTGCATTTGAAGAGTAAGTCATAATAAACAACTTCATAGAGTCCGTCTCCGTCATAATCGCCACAACAGAAAATACTGTTTTCATCACAAGAGAGGTCAATGCTGTAGTCTTTTGACTTAAAGACGCCATTGCCATCATTTCGATAAAACTGGAAAATGAGATAATCGCTGCCAGGAATTAAAAGGAGAATATCTGTATCGCCATCTTTGTCGAAATCGTAAAAGAAGGCATTATTGAACTTTGTGCCACTTAGTAATGTCTTCTTCTCAAGTTGTGTGCTACCAGTCTTGTTCAGGTATAGGTCTATTTGGTTTTTCTTGAATCTCACATAATCTAATAGCCCATTTCCTGTAAGGTCTGCCAAATAGAGACTCCCTGGATTTTTACCAATTAAAAGGGTGTTATTACCCAAATTGAAATAAGAATAAGTGCGATCCATAAGGTCTTCAAAACCGTCGCCATTAAAGTCTAATACAGAAGTCCATTCATGGTTAGCTGTTGAACGTGCTGATTTTGTGTCAAGAAATCGTTGCTTGGCTTCGGTTGTTTTTATATCGTCTGCTTCTTCCCATTCAGTCCATCCTGGAGAAGGTTTAGCTTCAACAAACATGCCACCGCCAGGAGTACCAATACTCGTGCCCAAGCTGCCGCTTGAATTCGGTGTATAGTTGTCTAAAGTCATGGATCTAATGGTTGTTGTATCAGTTGTAATATACATCTTTCCCTTAATGAATGTTCCATCATTTTGCAAATGATATGTCCTTAAGTTTTGTCCATGTTGTCCAAAAAAGTTAAAATGGGGCATCTCTATTAGCTCTTTACGGCCATCACCATCAATATCAGCAAGTTCTAAATCATACCATTTATCATCTAATACAAATTTGGCCGTTTTATAGTCCCAAACTTTAGGTCCTTCAGTAACTAATAACGGGTGTCCATCTTTGTCGAATAACCCCATGCTATAAGTCCCACAGTTAATACTATACAATTTCTTTCCGTCAATGGAATAGATGCCATCAGGAGCAAAGTATTTTAGTGTCCCGTCACCATTAATATCGTAATAAAACTGATGGCATAGTTCAGACCTGTCATTATCCGCCCAACCCATTCCTTGCCACAGCCCAAGAAAACAGACGAGCATAAGCGTCCTATGCCAGGCACATGCTTTTAAGTAAAATAATTGTTTCATTTCCTACGAATAATAAAAAAGGCGTGCAACCGTTCGTGGCTTGTTAAACTTCAGGTTACCGCCAAGTGACCTCGTACTACAACAAGCACAGAACGGCTCACGCCAAAGAGGCATGAACCTTCTACCTGCTTGTTCTCGTAGTACGAAAATTGGCGGTATTCGAAGTTTGAGAACAAGAGCTAAAAGCTCAATATCTTAATATCTTAATTTTCCTATAGAACGGTGACGCTTCGGTTAGAATTCTTGTTATCTGTATCCCAGAGTGCTTAAAGTGCATGAAATGTGTTCTGACATGTACTTTGCAAGATGCGTGGGATAGGGTAGCAAACCCGATGTTGCGTCATAATTCTTGATGTCTGTTTCTTAATCTAATTTTGGTTTATACTTAGACTTGGCTCCTTGATGAACTCATGGCGCCCGAGCCCCTTATCGTTGCAAATTTATGAAAAATATTCTTTTCTTCCTAATTTTTTCGTAAAAAGATGTCTGTTTTTTCTAAAATTAGTAAGAATAGTGGTGCTGTGCTTCCTGCGTCAGCAAGAAATCAACGCAGAAAGAGGCTTGGCTTGATGCTCTGCAAAGGAAAGAAGGATGGCGATAGCAATGGTTGTATGAATGAATTTCTCCCAACGAAGAACGTTTCATGGTACAAAGTTTGGTGATTACGTGGAAAAAACGTAAATTTGCGGCAGAAAACCATTCTTTTTATTACGGAGGAACGTGTATGGATAAAATAAGATATATAAATATGTGTATTGTTGAATTCGGACGAAAGTTCGGAATGCCAGCAAACATGTCTTTCAATTACTTGAAGGAGCATAAGGCTTTGGCATTTCTTGATGAATGTTATGCTGCCGAACACACCCTTTCATTGGAAGATGCTTTAGAAGATATACAAACCATTAGCAGAAGATACGGAGGAACCATCTGATGAAACTGTACCATGGAACTAACATTGATTTCTTCGAAATAGATTTCAAAAAATGTAAACCTAACAAGGACTTTGGATGTGGATTCTATCTGACTGATATTAAGCAACAAGCAGTAGATATGGCAATCAGGCGCGCAAAATTCGAAGACAAAGGCTCTCCTGTAGTACAAGAATATGAATTTGACGAAAGTCTTCTCACGTCAGATGAGTTGAGGGTTGGAACAGAACTGGCAATTTCAAAACTGAAAAGATTATGAAGCAATATAATAATGAAATAGAGTTTATTATAAATTGTGATGTAGAGAAGATTGTTTCCCTTCTGCAAGAAGACTATGGTATGACTATCCTTGATGCTTTCGATACCATTTATAATTCCAGAATCTACAAAAAACTCATAGATACAGAAACAGGGTTGTATATTCAAAGTCCTCTCTATATTTACGAATACCTGAAAGAAGAAATAGGTGAGCCCAAAATGGCTCTTACCACCACAACCTAACGAGCGGATGCAGTATATAATATAATGTACGCGTGCGAAGCCGAAGATGCCGAACAGGGTGCTTCTCGTTATCTTATTCCCACAGATTTCACAGATTGATACAGATTTGTTTCTTGCCTAAAAGAACTTTGTGTCATTACGTGAAATCTGTGGGCATTTTTTTGTGTGCCGGATGTGAACAGATAACGCTCCCTCGCTTTATTCTTTATCTGTCCAGATCTTGTGGCTTCCTCTGCCGGTGTAATCGAAGGGAGCATCGGGACCTGTGGTCAACTTCTTGAGTTCCAGCGAGGCTGTGGTGCGGCTTAGGTTGTTGATGTCGGCGTAATCCTGCAGGGTGAAGAAGACATGTTCCTTGATCCAATCCTTGCCTCGTTGGATACGCTCTTCGAGGGTGTATTTCTTCTTGTAGAGTCGGGTCACACCTCCTGGCTCTCGCTCTAAGTCTATTTCTTGGTTGACGTATTTCACCAGTTCGGAGTCAGACTTGAAGTTCACGTCTTTCACCGTCACCTTGCGATAGAGCATCTTGTCGTCATCGCTCGTTAGCTCCTTTGACTTCTCGTCGTCGAAGTCTAATGACAGCGAGAAGGTGCCGAGGCCATCCAACTTTACGGTGTAGCCCATGGATAGCATCTCGCCCAAGTAGTCTGCGATGTCGGTCAGCACAGCCGTGGTGACGCTTGGTGAAATGGCACGGTTGCGGAAGTGCATCTTTTCTATGAACTCCTTGGTGTTCAACTGGCGGTTGACAACCAACTTGGGATAGACTCTCTTCTTGCCTTTGTTCTGCATGTCGGGCATCTCTTGCAATTTATATATAGCCATAGTATAAAAAGTTTTTAGTTCTCTATGAATTTGTTCTCGAATCATTTTTTAAATCTCCGTTCCGTGATACAGGGCGGACGCATCAAAATGCGTTCGCCTCCAAAAGTTTTGACAGGTAAT